>OJQR01000871.1_pt1 | contig 16254 bp, 12 predicted proteins | sample 1599011 | NCBI WGS metagenome assembly OJQR01 (sample SAMN03922456, study PRJEB24848) | human gut metagenome | isolation source: stool sample | host: Homo sapiens | place: Germany | collected 2009-11 | reverse complement strand
ATAAGGTTGTTGATGTGGCTTCAAGTTCTATTCGTGGAGCTTCGGGGGCTGTATGGGATGCGGTAGAATCTATGGCGGTAGAATCCGCAAACCAATTGAAAGGGCTAACAGGTCAAGCCTATACCGATGCGTTCAACAACTCATTGGATAGCATTGTTTCTGCCGTACAAAAGTCCACCGGGGCTACAGGTAAAGAAATGGATGCTTTCAAGGAAAATATAAAAACTTATCTTGAAAGTGTCGCACAATCAGCAAAAAAGGCAGATGAAACCATAGGCAAGGTAGATAGGCAACTTGAAAAATTCTATGGTAAAAAAGATACGACTTCTGTAACAGAGAGTACCGACTATGTGGCTATGTCGTTTAACGAGCTGGATAAGAAAATAGGTGAAACTCAGAAAAGTATTGATACCCTCAATGCCAAAAAAGTAAAGGTGGAAGCCGATAATACCCAACTGAAAGAGCTGAAAGACTTGTTGGATAAATTGAATGGTGCTGTAAACACCAAGAATACAAACCTTAACACGGAAAAGGGAATATCAGACCGTATCAAGCAGCTTAAAGAATTGCGTGAAGCTGCCATTATCGGTAGTTCTGACTATAAGAGTTATGATACGCAAATAAAGAAGTTGGAAGCCCGTTTACCCAAGCATACCACGGGGGATAAAGCGGATAGTGCCGCCAAGCAACTACGTGAAAGGCAACTTGAAGCTGACCGCAAATTGGAGGCTGACCGTATTGCAGTCTTGGAAGAGGGCTACGAAAAACGCAAGCGCACCCTTTCGCTCCAACACAAGGAGGCATTGGATAATATAGACAAAGAGGAAAAGGCTTTGGCTAAAGCTCGTAAGGATGCCGGAAAAGGTGGCTTATCTAAGTCTGAAAAGGACGGCTTCGATGAAAGGCGAACACTTGAAAACAAGAAATATGACAAAGCCCAAAACAAACTCTTTGACGGTGAAATAGAGTACAAGAAACAGCAATATGCCTTGTATTTCCGTTGGGTGCGTAACATGGGCGAAGATGTAGCCAATACCCAATTTGCCACGCTTTTAAAAGGCGGTAAATCATACAAGGAGTATGTGGAAAATGAAATCAAGGCTCTAAAGGATAAACAACAAGCCGGAACACTCACAGAGGGAGAAAGTAACCAACTTATTTCCCTTAATATGCAATACAATGAAATCACGGGGGCAAAGTCCGCTATGGATTCTTTCAAGGAATCTGTATCTAAGACCATTCAGCAAGCCCAAACACTTGCCGAGAAGTTGGAAGCCATAGCCGATGCAAAAGAGAAGCTGGCTAATGGAAGTTCCGGGCTTGTGGGTGCTGACGAAAAAGCGGAAGCCACTTTGTTTGTTTCAGAAGAAGATGAAAAGTTACAGGAAGAAGTACAGCAAAAGATACTTTCCTCTTACAGAACCTTTGAGGAACAAAGAAATGACATCCAAAAGGAATACGCCTTGCTGCGTGCTGCCGCTCAAAAGACGGGCGACCAAGAACGGATTAACCAAGTAAACAAGTCGGAGGCAGAAGCGTTAAGCACCCTTACCGCCAATATGTTAAAGCAATCGGATAGTTGGAAGAAGTTATTTGGCGATTTGGATAGCCTTTCTGTAGCTGAAATAGATAAGTTGGTGGCTGATATTGAAACAAAGCTAAAAGATGCGGATTTGAAACTGAATCCCGTAGATTACCGTGCTTTGATTGATAGTTTGAATCAAGCAAAGGAAACGCTTATTTCAAAGAATCCCTTTAAGGCTTTAGGCACGTTCTATGATGATTACATTGAAGCCAAAAAGAAGCTGGCAGAAGCCAAAGCGAATGTTGCTGCCGGAAAGGGTACGGATGAGGATGTGAAAAAGGCAGAGGCTGACATGAAGAAAGCCGCCAAAGGCGTAACCAAGTCCATTGAAACGATTACCGATACGGCTACCACGTGCGGCAATGCCATTGCATCCATGTTTTCTGATTTGGGACAGGATGATTTGGCAAACGGCTTAGGCACTGCAATGGAGTTGTTCGGGCAGTTGGGCAATGCCGCCGCCTCTGTAGGTAAAATGATGAGCGGTGACATATTGGGAGGCGTTACGGGTATGGTAAGTGCCGTTACTTCTGTAGTGGGCATATTTGCCAAATTGCATGATTCCAAGTATGAGAAGAAAATTCAAAATCTGCAAAAGGAAATAGATGCGCTGGAACAATCCTACAGCCGTTTGGAACGAGCCTACAATAATACTTATTGGGTGTTCAATGATAGCCAACGTGAAGCCTACGAAAAGAATATCCAACTGATTAACGACCAAATACGGGCTTTGGAACAAGAAGCCAACGTGGCAAAGAAGAATTGGGATTTTGCCCGTTACGCTCAACTCAACAAGGAGATTAAGGAACTCAACAAACAGTTGAAGAATGCGGAAGAAAACGGAGATATGTTTTCTATCTATGAGGCTCAGAAAAAGAACCTCAAACAGCAACAAGAGGATTTAAGAAAGCAAATTCAAGCTGAAAAGGATAAGAAGAAAACCGATAACGGAAAAATCCAACAGTGGAACGAGCAAATAGAATCCATTACCCAACAGATAGAGGATTTGGATAGGTCAATGATGGAAACGCTTGCCGGAACGGATGTAAAAACCGCCATTGATGAATTTGCCGATGCGTTGGTAGATGCTTATTGCAAAGGTGAGGATGCAGCGGAAGCATTGGGCGAAAAGACAAAAGAAGTCCTTAAAAAAGCGGTTGTGGAAGCGTTGAAACGTGAGTTTTTGGCAAAGGGAATCAATGATGCCGTTCTCTATTTGGGAGAATCCATGAAAGACGGGAAACTGACCGATGTAGAGAAGCGAGAATTTGAAAGGATGGTGAACGCTGCCGGGGATTTGTTCAATTCCGCATTGGAGGGTATTGGTGATTGGATTAAGGATGTGGAGGAAGAAACCGTACAGCAAGACCCCCTTACGGGTGCGGTTACTTCCATGAATGAGGAAACGGGCGGTGTGATAGCCGGGCGGTTGAATGCCTTTGTCATAAACCAAAGCGACCAAACCTCTATTATGAGGCAGGCACTTGTTTACCAAGCCGAAATAGCCGCCAACACGAAGTTGAGTGCATCAGAGCTGACGGAGATTAAAACTACTTTGAAGCGCATTGAAAATAAAGATAGTTCACTTTTATCACAAGGAATAGCATAGTTATGGAACTGGTACAACAACTTAAAGAGGATGGCAAGGCAAAGGGGCTTTGCCGGATGTGGCAAATGAAGCTAAGAACGGGGCTTGACTATGAGCAACTGATACAGCTTTACATTAAGGGCATAGATTTCTGTATATCGGAGAATTACCCCACGCTTGACTTTATACGGGAACACTTCAAAGGCAAATGCGAGGTTTACGGGGTGTTTGTGGATGATGAGGTTACGGATAAGGTGAATTTACCCGATGTGGTGCTGAATGGTGACTGCAAAGCTATGTTGGAGTATGACGGCTATTCTGTTTCACGGGTATATGCACGGCATGATTCCCATAGTGCCGTAAACGTGTCGGACAATGCGATTGTTACCATAGACGCTTTCGATAACTCGTATCTGTATGTGGCGGTAGCCGGAACGGATGCAAAGGTGCTTGTGAATCTGTATGGCAATGCCAAAGCGGATATAGAGGGAGTGGGGATAGAAGTTAGACAAATGAATAAAAATACTTACTGATATGGATAAGAACATGATTTTACACCTGCCTTTCGATGACCCGGACGGTAGTATAGCTTACGACTTTTCACAGTACCGCAACGATGCCACCTTATCGGATGGTGCGGATTTTTCTAAGAAATCTAAAGTGGGTAAATCACTTGCTTTGAATGGTACGGGCGAATGCGAAACAGCTCGTTCCATACCCTTTAGCGGTAATTTTACACTTTGTTTTTGGGTGCTGCCTGTTTCTCAAAAGTTAGGCTGGGTGCTGAATATGCCCGGTATAGACAATTATAAAGAGCAATGGCTTGATGTAATGCCCGATGGCTGGATTTTCTTTGCTTTCGTTAAGTCCGGCAATATGTTTACCGTCTATGAGAACACGACCCGGATATTCAGTGAAATATTACCAAAGACACCAACGGGGCTTTCCATCAACGACCAATCACTTTTTGGGACGAAAGCCTTGCTGGACGAAGTGAAACTGTTTGACGTGGCGAAAGAACCCCGTGAAATATTCGAGTTGCAGAAAGATACGGATGTGGAATATTTCATAGACGGAAAGAACTTCAAGGAGTTTGGGGTATTCGTTTCCAAAAGTGCCGGATTGGTTGGACGGTTGGAGCGCAAAGAAGCCTTGCAAGTGAACTGGGACAATTACCACGGTATTGTAAGGGATAAGAAGCGACCACGCTACAAGGAACGAAACATTACACTGGATTGCTTTATTGAGGCTTCGGGACGTGCCGCCTATGTGGAATGGGTAAACCTTTTCTTTTCCCAATTCGATGCGGAGGGGAACCACCGTTTGCGTGTGGACTATGACGGAAAGGCAAAGCCTTTGGTATATGAAGTGGAATTGCTGGATGAGGCAGACCCGGAAAAGAGCTGGGGACAATATAGCAACGATTTGATGGTGGGTACATTCCGTTTAAAGCTGGTGGAAGATGAACCTGTGAAAAAGGTGCTTAGATATATAGGTGGAACTGCAAACGGCAAGGCTACGATTACCGTCACTTCGTCCAAGCTGCTTAATATCTATTGGGGTGACGGCACGCACACTTACGATGTGTCCGGCAGCGAACAAACGATAGAACACACTTACGTTACACCCGGTGAATACGAGATAATCGTTTCGGGCGTGATTGAAGACATTGAAAAATTTGAAACCAATGCTATTGTGATATGGGAACTCTTGAAATAATCAGGCGCAACGGTGAAAAGGTACGCTTGTTTTCCAAAGAGCCGTTTTGTACGCTGAAATCAGCCGCTCAAAACAGTTCCTTAATGGGGGATGATAACGTACAGCTTTCCATTGTTTCCTCTGAGTTGCTTAATTTAGGCAAGGGAGATAAAATCATAGTGGAGGGTGAAGAATACACCATCCGTACTAAGGTGAACCGTGAAATGCTTTCGGACAACCATTATGTGCATGATGCCACTTTCTACGGAGTGATGTACGAGCTGATGAAAAGCCTGTACCGAAACACCGATGCAAACGGGAAATCCAGCAAAAGCACGTTTGACCTCACTTATAATATCCGGGACTTTGTAAAGGTGCTTATCTACAACGTGAGCCGTGACTATCCGGGCTTATGGGCTTTCGATGAAGCTAATTGCCCGGACACAGAACCACGTACCATTTCCTTTGCCCGTAACAATTGCCTACAGGTTTTGCAAATGCTTTGCAGTGACCGTGAATTTGATTTGGAGTTTCTCATTACCCAAAAGGACGGGGTGCGTACCATCCACATAGGAAAGTTCGGTGCAAAAGTTGTGCCCCCGGGTGGCAACGCTTTCTTTGAGTGGGGCAAAGGCAACGGCTTGTACAAGCTCAAAGAGCAAAAGGTAGATGATAAGACCATTATCACAAGACTTTGGGTGGAGGGTGGCACGACCAACATTCGGAGTGATTACAGGGACTATTCAGAACGCCTACAGCTTCCGTTTCCAGTGCGTTTGAACAAAAAGGAACACAAACTATGGGACGGTACAATAGTACCGCCTCAGAGCGAATATATAGGCATATCCGATGATAACAAGCGTTATTTGGAGGATGGCGATTTGAGGGATGCACTGGGTAGTGATGAGGATGCTGTGACGTATGATAATATTTTCCCGAAACGGACGGGTACGGTTACTGCTTTGGTGGCTGATGATATAAACAGCTTCATTGATGATACAATGGACTTTGACCTGAACGAGAAAGACGATAAAGGTACAAAGTATCTGATTAACGAGGTATCGGCAAAGATTAATTTCATTTCGGGTAAATTAGCCGGACAACAATTTGAATTGGCGAAAAAGGGAGGATACGACCATGCAACAAAAAGGTTTACGCTCATTCCATTTACGGACAACAGGGGGCTAACTATTCCTACCACTGAAAGCGAGGCTTACCGAATAACGGAGGGTGACACGTATAAGATTACGGATATTCACCTGCCTAAATCTTATGAAGATGATGCAGAGGAAGATTTATGGTATGCCGGATATAACGAGTTCAAGCCACGCACACAGGCACGGGCGCAATATCAGCTTACCTTTGAACGTTCCTATTTTTTGAACGCTTTGCCAAGCGATAGCGAAACAACCGTCTTTCATGTGGGTAACTATGTACCCGTGAAAGATGAGCGTTTCGGTATTGAAAAGAATATCCGCATCCAAAAGGTGACAAAGAACCTGCTTGTGGAGCATGACTATACACTGACCCTTTCGGACATTACAGCCATTTCCCCAATCACTCAAACGGTTGTGGATGTTGGACGGCACGAAACAATCATAGAAAACAATCGGCTTCGGGACTTGACTAAGGCACGGAGGGGATGGCGTACAACAGAGGAACTGCGTACAATGGTGTATGATACGGACGGTTATTTTGACCCCGAAAACATCAAGCCCAATTCCATTGACACCAATATGCTTACGGTGGGGTCTAAGAGCCAACAATTTGTTTTGATAGATGTGATACTGCAAGCCAACGTAAACGGAATATCCAATCGTTTTGATGCTTCTGCCGGGGTATTGGCTCACTTGACTATTGATGATGAGATAATCAAGCATTGGAACATGGCGGCTGGCTCATTCACTCTATCAAGCCCAAAGGGGTACTATGTGTTTGCCAAGTGTTCCAAGAAAAGCACGGATGGCATTTGGTATGTGACACAGGAACAACTAAAGGTTGAACCAACCGAAGACCCGAATAACTATTATTTCCAAGTGGGTATATTGGGGTCAGTGCATTCGGATGATGATTTCAGGGACTTTACCACCACCTACGGATTTACCCGTATTAATGGGAACACTATCACTACGGGTAAGATTATAACAAGCGATAAGGAGTGCTATTTGGATTTGGACGGCAACAAGTTCCGTATCGGTGATTCTTCAAGTTCTATTGATTGGAACGTAACGGCAAAACGCCAATTAACGTTGCACAACGTCCGTTTGCTTTCTGATAGTGGGGACACCTCACATATCGGGGTGTTCCGTGGCACATATAACCCGAAGTACGTGTACTATGCCGGGGATGAGGTGGCTTACACGGTGAATGGTGAAACGTGTACCTACCGATACACTAACCCCACACCAAGCATGGGCAACCTGCCTACCAATTCCGTATATTGGTCGGTTGTGGCGAAAGGTTCTACCGGGGATAAGGGAGAAAGCGGTTTATCCGTATTCTATACCTATAATGACAGTGAAACCAAGCCTGCCACCCCTACGGGGGATGGCTCTACGGGAGGTTGGCACAGAACTTCGTCCGAAAACGTGGTTTGGATGAGTATAAAGAACGCCAAGACTGATACGGAGGGTGCGTGGGGTATTCCTTTTCGTGTGCGTGGTGCTGATGGTACTTCAATCAATATCAAAGGTTCTAAGGACAATGTTTCACAACTGCCTACCGTTGGAAATTCAGAGGGCGATGCTTATCTAATCGGGGGCAACCTCTATATTTGGGATGGCACGAACTGGAAAGATGTTGGAGCTATTAAGGGGGAAGATGGAAAGAGTAGCTATCTTCATAAGAAGTATTCCGATGATGGCGGCAAAACGTTCACAGCCGGAAACGGTGAAACACCCGGAAGATGGTTGGGTTTGTATGTGGATATGATACCCACCGATAGCGACAAACCAAGTGCCTACAAGTGGAGCGACACGAAAGGACAAGACGGAACGCCCGGTTTACCCGGTGAAGATGGGCGTACTCCATACTTCCATATCAAGTATTCGGACAACGGGGGAATGTCGTTCACTGCAAACAATGGTGAAGAGCCGGGCGACTACATAGGGCAATACACCGACTACGTGCAGAAAGACAGTGATAATCCGATGGATTACACTTGGGCTTTGATTAAAGGCGAATCGGGTACAGGTGGAACGGATGCCGGAGCTGGTGAATATTACGAGTATCGTTACGCTAAAAATGGCTCGACTTTAGTACCGCCCGATTTGGATGTTAATTCTTCCAACCCTACCGGGTGGAGTACGGAAATGCCGAAAGTAGGAGCGTTGGAATATATTTGGTGTACAATGGCTAAGAAGTCCGGGCTTGCAGACCGTACCAAATTTCATTTGCCCATTGAAGCTAACGACACTTCAAGCATTGCCGATATTTCGGGTAACGGTTATAATGGTGTGCTGGGCGGTGGGACGGTAGTAAAAGACGGAACGAGATATGCCCTCAATCTGAGTGGTGGAATGGAGAGCCGTATTCCTTATGATTTACCCTTTGGGGAAAGTTTTACACTCTGTTTTTGGATGAAGTCAGACCAAAATCAAGTCAAGTGGATGTTGAACGGATATAACGGTAGGCACTATGTGGAAAAGAGTATTGCAATCACGCCTAATACGTGGTTTCACCTTGCATTCCGTTTTAATGACCGTACCGTTACGGTATTCAAAAACGGAGAGCAATTACATAGTGGTAGCGTTAATATCATGGCTGTAGGCTTTGCTATTTACGATGATGATGTATTCGGTTCTGCCGTGTATTTCGATGATATACGTTTGTTGATGGGGGCTTTACCTGTGAATGACATTGCTTCCGTAATGAATGGCAAAGCAGACCTGATGATACAGAAATGGAGTACCCCTATTCGTGTAAATCCTTATGATGGTGAAGATGGAAAGCCTGGTGTTAGTGTGACATTGGCAGATGTGGAATATGCACAAAGCACGTCAAATTCAGTTGCGCCTACTACGGGGTGGCAGACAACCGCCCCGACATGGATAAATGGGAGGTATATATGGAGTAGAACGAAAGTATCTTATTCAGACAACACGACTACCTACACTAAGGCGGTTTGTATTACAGGCGGCAAAGGCTCTACGGGTGATAGCGGTGTTGGCGTAAGTTCTATTATTGAACAATACTACCTATCCAGTTCGGCAACCTCATTACTTAATGGCTCATGGAGTACAACACGCCCAACTTGGAAAGACAAATGGTATATATGGACACGCTCGGTTATCACTTATACGAATGGAACGAGCGACACTACGGCTGCAATATGTGTAACGGGGTCGAAAGGTGATAAAGGTAAAGATGGAAAGCCGGGTGATAAGGGGGAGAAAGGCGATAGCCCCGTACTTGTTTATAGGGGTATTTATGATTCATCCAAGACTTATTACGGAAATAGCAAACGGTTGGATGCTGTAAAATACAACAATCAATACTATATAGTCCGTATTGATGCAGGAACATTCTCAAATGTCACTCCCACGACAACAAGCAAATGGAATACGTTTGGAGCGCAATTTGAAACTATTGCCACAAACTTGTTATTGGCTGAGGGGGCAAACATTGGAGATTGGTTTATTAAGGGCGGTAAGATTGTTTCCACTATGGGTAATGGTAACAGGGTAGAGCTGGATGCTTCAATGGCTCGTATTTATATTGAATCTTCAAGTGGTGGTGGTGATTATGCGCTCGTTGATTTTGGCGCAAAAATGACAATAGATGCCAACCGTGGAATTTTTGAAACAAGGGCTAAAAATGCTCCTAACTATTCTAATGCGGTTTCCTATATGTCACCAACGGGAATATTCTCAAATATGGCAGGTACGGACGGTATGCCAGCAAGTAGCGGATATACGCACCGTGGGGCTATTGTTGGGCTTGGTTTTGCAAATGTTCCGGCAAGAACATGGGCTATAAATGCGGTAGATACAATCGTGGCAGGTGTTTATGGTCGGGCTTCTAATTCGGGGACTGCACCAGCCTTTGGCGGTTTCTTCTATGATTTATTTGCCGGAGGCTTGATTTTTGGTCGAAAGTGTATTACAGGAACGTCGAATAACACATGGTATTTGAATAGAGAAGATACCGTGGTAATAGGGTACACGTCTGCCGCATCAGTAGTGTATCTTCCGGCTTCTCCTAAAGAAGGGCAGGTTATATTTGTAAAGCAGTGGTGGAGAGGCTATATGAGATTCAGACCAAGAAGCGGCTACCTAATCTATGATGATACTTCGGTAAATGACTACTACGATTTTGGAGAGGGTCAAGGTGGTATGTTTGTATATACCGTAGGATATGTAGATGGAGTTAAAAAACAAGCATGGTTAGTAAGTAGATGGAAATACTAAAAATATGGAAGAAAGAGTATTATACGGATATATGGATGGCGACTATCTACAATGTATAGAAATAGCCCCTATTCCTCAAAAAATCAGAAATGAGAAAACGGGGGAAATAACAACACGCATGGTATCGGTTATTGAACAGGTGGCTGAACTGCCAACCATATATAAGCCAGTGGATGCAATAGATGAAAGTAAACAAAACACAGATAAGGAGGGCTATGTTGTGCGCATTGTGCCATACGATGCCGGGGACAGGATTTCATTCAGATACATAGAAGTCCCCGACTTTCAAAAGGTGGCACATGAGATTGAACGCTCAAAGGAGGTGTTGGCAAGTAGCGATTATAAGATAATCAAATGCTACGAAGCCGCCCTAATGGGGTATGCAATGCCGTATGAGATAAAGGCATTGCATAATGAAAGGCAGTTGCTAAGAGATAAAATCAATGAACTTGAAGCACGTTATACCTCATTATCTGATGATATACTTTAATTATAATCATAAATGTGTTCAACAAACACATTTATGATTATATTTGCAGTTAAATAAACTTGATTTACTCAGTGAATTATGGAAACAACGATGTACAGCCTACGGATTCTTTCCAAAGGTAAGGTTACAGACCTTTCCAATGGTTTTGCTTTGGGTGGTGTTCCGTTTACCGTCTTTGTACGACCTAAAGAGGTTACGATGGAAACAAGTACGCTGCTTAAATGCAAGCTCATTTGTGATAAGGAATTTAGTATGTTCCCCGTACCTATCGGGGATTGGACGCCCGGAGCGATAGCCGTAATATCCCCAAACGGTATCGACCTTTCGGTATATGATGTGTATTGGGGTGCTGGTGAAACTATTAAATAACTTATAGCTATGGGATTATTATTGGGAAGCGGAAACACGAAACCGCAATATCCTTACGACCAATGGTATGGGGTGCAAGGTGATTTCAACTCACAGGACTACAAACTAAAGCGTGTGGGTAATTTGGATTTGCACCGTACATTACCCATTCAAGCGAAGCTGAAACGCTTTGTGGAAAACCCTGACGGCTCGGTTAAGTATTACCTTAACCAAAATGACAGCCGTAAAAAGGATTCGGGTGCAACGGCTTTGATTGACAGCACGGACGGTAATGTAATGCTTGAAAAGCCGGAATATTACTTCAAGTTGGAAATAGAGGGAACGAAATGGATTCGTGCCTATTCCGAATATCCGTTGCCCGGCTTTATCAAGATGGAACGAAAGACGGTAAGCCCGTGGTATGCAACGGTGGATATTACCAACTCTGTAGCCGTTTCGGGATGTTGGCTCACTTGGAATGGCGATGAAATTGCAAGGGATTCAGACGGATTTGTTATACTCAAAGCGAATGCCGCACAATTCAGAGGCGGTTCGGGTGCTGGTGATGCCGCTAAGGATGGTACTTACAACTCCATGTTGGGTATGCCTCGTACTTCCATTTCAAAGGCTGGTGTTCGTCCTCTTTGCAAGAACGGAACACACCACGGGGCGTACAGGGTGTACAATGAAATTGCTTGGTTGCAACGTGTGGAATATGCCTCATTGCACTGCCAAGATGCTTACGCCGAAACGCTGACTGCTGACGGATTCCATCAAGGAGGCTTAGGGAGTGGTCCGGTTGTTAATGGTACGGAGTGGAATACATGGGGAGGTTACAAACCCTTTGTGCCTTGCGGTGTTACTGCAACGCTGGGAAACAACACGGGTAAGGTGTCCTACACCATCAAGGGATGGACTGGTGGCGATAAGGTGGTACAAGTAACCTCTTACCGTGGCTTGGAAACTCCTTATGAATACTTGTGGATGCTTGCTGATGATGTACTAATTTGGCATAAAGCGGATGTATCTATTGCCTATGTATGCGAAGACCCGACAAAATTCACCTCTCATTCAGATAGTGCTACTACCGTACCTATCGGATATGAAGCCATTACGGAGCTTCCACGAACTGAGGGCTATGTGCTTTCTATGGCTCATTCCACTAAAGGTTATTCCTTTGCCGAAAAAGTAGGAGGTTCAAGTAATAAAGGGTATTGCGATTACTATTGGACTCCCACAGGTGGTAGTACGTGGTCTGCTGTAGGCTGGTATGGTGCCCTTTTGTCTGCTTATGCGGGTCATGGTGCGTATGCGGGTTTCGGTTGTCTGCATGCGACTTATCGTTCCTCGTTTGCGAATGCGCGCCTTGGGTTCCGCTTGTGCCGTTTTTGACGGACTGCAAAACTCGGTGAACGGAGCAACGAAAATGGCGTTGGATTGAAAAAAATAAAAACATAACAGGGTTGTGGCGGCTGGTGCCCTTTTGTCTGCTAATGCGAATAATGGTGCGAATGCGGGTTTCGGTTATCTGAATGCGAATAATCGTTCCTCGAATGCGAATGCGAACATTGGGTTCCGCTTTTACCGTGGTTTCAACTTATAACTGTTGCTGCCACGCCCTTACCTCACAGGGACTATCGGCACGTCTGATAGTTGGTAAAATAATATGGATTAGGACGGTGCAAGTAAGTAATTGAAAGCTCTGTTTTAGAACAACGGCACAAATGGGTGTAGTAAAGACTGAATACGGGTTATGTTATACGGCTGATACCTGCTTTAATCAATACTCGGATTTTGAGGATTGCGGTTTATATGTCGGTGATACAGGAAAGATATTCATTTCCCAAGCTAAGAAAATTAAGAATGTTTATCACCTGATATATGAATGCTCCAACCTCATACGGGCGCAATATAAGGCACAGCAAGGCAAAGGAGAGCGTACCGAAATATCCAAGTTCAATGAGAACATTTTGGAGAATTTGGATAGCTTGTACTGGGACTTGCGCAATGAAACTTATACCCCCGGTGAATATCGGATTAAGGTTATATATGAGCCGAAAGAAAGGGTGATTATGATTGCCCCGTTCTTCCCGGACAGGATAGTACACCATTGCATTATCAATGTGTTGGGGCGTTACTGGACTAACTTCTTCATTGCGAATACATACGCTTGTATCAAAGGGCGTGGTATTCATAAATGTATGGAGGATGTGCATACGGCTTTAATCATAGACAGAAAAGGTACAAGGTTCTGTTTGAAGATTGACATCAAGAAGTTCTATGATAACATAGACCACGCAGCATTGAAAAGGATAATCCGCTACACTATAGCGGATGAACAACTGTTAAGGCTGTTGGATAAGATAATAGATAGTAACGGTAAAGACAAGGGGCTGCCAATAGGCAATTTCACAAGTCAATATTTGGCTAATCTCTATTTAGCATATTTCGACCATTGGGTTAAAGAAGAACTGGCTAAGATAGTGATGAAGCGTTTTGGGGTGAAAATCTACTACTATCGCTATATGGATGATATGGTGATACTATGCGCTGACAAAGAGGCACTGCATTTCGTACTCGACATGATGGGGCTTTACTTGGGTGGCGAATTGAAAGTAGAGATTAAAAGCAACTGGCAGATATTCCCGGTTGATGCTCGTAGCATTGATTATGTGGGATTCAAACAAAACCATTACGGCATATTGCTAAGAAGCGGTATTCTGAAAAGGTTTTATAAGAAATTCCACCGCACCATCAATAAATACGAAATCAAAGATGAAACGGATATTAAACACTTCTTCCCATCTGAATATGGCTGGATAATCAGATGCTCGGAGGAACACAGTAAATTCATTTTTAATAATTGTTTGAACGATGGAAGCAAATGTTTTGACTACAGGGCTGCTGGCTAAGACTAAGCCGGAGGTGATAGATTCTCTTAATAACGGGCAGGGAACGTTCCTTTATAACCATAACATCAAAGAGGTTAAGGTTATTGCAGACAAAGAGGGTGGCATTGAGATTACGACTGATGCGGAACGTGCCACAGGCACGATGTTCCAATATGACAGCGTGAGGGTGGAATATCCAAAAACGGCTGATAATATTTTCAGCACGTTGCTTACTGCAAGATACCCGGCTAAGACAGAAAGTAAGCTGGTAAACGAATATCAGTCTGCCATGCTGGGATTGCTTGCCGAAAGTGCGAAATCCCCCTATGAGAACTTTTTGAAAGACCGTTTGGCTATCCGTGAAATGGTGGATGCCGATTGTGAAACCTATAATATACCGATGGACTTATGAACGAGGTAATGGACTTTGAGGAAACCGAATCCTTGAATGAAGATATTTTCGATTGTGAATACACCTCAGTAGATGCCGTGATTAATGAGGTCACGGTGTTTACGGGATGTAAGGAAAGACAGATAGAGAACGGAACGAGAACACTAATCGCCTATGGCGAGGGTATCGGTGCATCCGCTTTCTATACTGATAGTAAGAAGTTGAAAGATGTTGTTTTAGACCCGAAGCGCAAATATCCATTTCGTGCCGTAATCAAAGTGGTACGCTATGGAACGATGTACGGGTTTAAGTTCTTTCCACCGAATACTCCAATCACGCAGGAGGATAGGGATAACTTTGAGTATTACAAGCGAAACAAGTATAAGAAAAACCGATGATGGAAGAAAGTTTGAAAGTAGCACAAGGCATAAGCGATTTTGGCTTTATGGTGATAGTGTGCGCTGTGTTTCTCTGTTTGGCGGCTGCACTTATGGTAGCTTGTTTCAAGTGGTTCAAGTCTATCATTAACGACATGATTAAAAGCAATCAGTCTATGGTAGCCGAACTTCTGACGGAAACCAAAACCCAAAATGATATGCTCACTGACATTGCAGAGGGGTTAAGACCCGAAACGCAGTTGCGGATAAAAAACATATCAAGCATTTACTTTGACCTTGCCGTTGAGAGGGTTTGCCGTATAATAAAGAAAGTGCGTGAAGAAAACCACATCGCAGACCGTGAAGCCACGAAAGCGAAAGTACACACCTTGATTATGAATATGCACGAGGACAGAAACAGCCGATTTGATGCACATTCGTATCGAGGGAAACGATTGTCAAGCTACACTTCGCCCGAATGGATTGAATGGGTAGAGCAATGTGTGTTGTCAGAGGTTTATGCGGAAACGGTGAACAATGGCAGAGCTTATACCAATGTACAAATGGTATATGACAGAATTAAAATAGATTTTTACCATAAATTGAATCAAGAATGAAGATACTTATAGACAATGGGCATGGAGAAAATACACCGGGTAAACGCAGCCCGGATGGAACTTTCAGGGAGTATGCCTATACAAGAGAAATTGCGGATGAAGTCGTGCGTGAACTGGCTAAACGTGGCTATGTAGCGGAACGCATTGTTAAGGAGAACTTGGACGTGCCTTTGGCTGAACGTGCAAGGCGTGTGAACGAGATTTGCGCCCGATATGGAGCTAATAACGTGTTGCTTGTTTCCATCCACTGCAATGCTGCCGGGAATGGCGAATGGATGAATGCCCGTGGATGGTCTGCCTATACCACTAAGGGCAAAACGAAAGCTGACGAATTGGCAAACCGAATGTATGATGCTGCCGCTTGCTTTATTACCGGGCAAAAGATTAGGCGTGACTATTCGGATGGCGACCCGGATTGGGAGGAAAATTTTTACATCCTTTCCAAGACGAAATGCCCGGCTGTATTGACGGAAAATTTCTTCATGGATAACAAGGAAGATATTGCTTACCTTACATCTATGGAGGGGAAACAAAACATTGTGAACACCCACGTAGAGGGTATAATCCAATACATCAAGGAATATGAGAAATAAAGCGTTTTTGATATTAATCGCCCTCTGTGGGCTTTTGATGGCGGCTACCTTTGGGCTATGGGCTTATTGTTCCAAGTTGAAATCAGAAAAGGAAAGATTGGATGGCAACCAAACCGCCTTGTTGGAGAAAATTGAATTTTACCAAACAGAATCCGGAAAATCCGCTGCTTCTGTACAGGCATTGACTTTATCCAAGTCTGAGGTGGAAAAGCATTGTGCCGACTCTGTCTCTTATACACATCTGACGCTGCCGACGAAGGCTTAGGTG
>OJQR01000867.1_pt1 | contig 16273 bp, 12 predicted proteins | sample 1599011 | NCBI WGS metagenome assembly OJQR01 (sample SAMN03922456, study PRJEB24848) | human gut metagenome | isolation source: stool sample | host: Homo sapiens | place: Germany | collected 2009-11 | reverse complement strand
GGAAGCAATTTCCAAGGAATATTTGTAATTATTAGGGAAAAGAAAATTTGAATTTGTAGAGTTGTTAATTACATTTTGAGGAAGGGTATAGAAAATGAAATTTGTAAAAGCGGATTTTACGGATATTGAAGAGATAAGCAAGCTCTATGATGATGTATGCGATTATCTATGCACGCATGAAAATTATCCAGGGTGGAAAAAGGGTGTATATCCAACCAAGGATGATGCAGAGTCGGGAATAAAAGAGGGCACCTTATATATCGCAAAAGAGAATCAGAAAATTGTCGGTACGGTTATTCTTCGACATAAACCAGAAGCGGGATACAAAAATGTCGCATGGGCATCAGAAAGCAATTATGAAAAAATTTATGTCATTTATACGCTTGCAGTGCATCCGAATTCTATTCGATTAGGAATTGGAAAGAAATTATTGAATTATGCAGAAGAGATTGCCAGAAAGGAAGGGTGCATTAGCCTTAGACTGGACGTTGCGAAAGGAAACATCCCTGCTGAAAACTTATACAAAAAATGTGGATATCAGTATGTTGGCACAACTAGCCTTGGCTATGAAGATTATGGCCTTCCATGGTTTAACCTTTACGAAAAAGTATTGTAAACTTTTCGCTCTTAGCTTAAAAGAGTTTGTTTCAGTTCTTGAAAGGTAATGCTCATAGAAACGCACAAATATCATTTTTTGAACTGGAATTGGACCAATTAATATAAATAGATAAGGAGTTTTTATGGAAGAAATTGAAGATTATGGCACTGGAATAGCCTTAACGCAACAGGAAATATCAGAGCTGGTTGAACAATACGAAAAGTATAAACTAGCACATACTGATGTTGTTAGTTGGGCTTGGTTAGATTAATGCTTTCACATGTAAATAACCCGACAACTTTGAATTTGTCGGATTGGTCAATTCATATTTAGTGAATGATAACAATTTATAATTTAGTATTGGATAAAGAATAAAAAAGGAAGTAAGTTATGACGAATAAAGAAATAATGGATATAGCAATGCAGCAATCTGCATATGACACAAATGCAAAGGTTTCTGACTTCCTTCAGGATACAAATGTATTTGTTAAATCTGGAGTTGGACCTTTGGCAAGAAAATATTATAAAGAACCTATCGCTTGTAATTTTGTGTCTTATGGAAGCAATGTAGTTGCATCTGTGAAAGATGAATTTAAAGAAATAGTTGAAACATATCTGAGTAAGTTTGAATTTTATCATTGTTTTGAGACGCCTAACATGCACTGGCTTGATGAACGGATGAAAGAAAAAGGATATAGAGTATGTTTTATGGCAGAGTATTTTTTGCCGGATATGGAACGATTGAAAAGATTAGAGTGCAATTATGTCCTTAAAGTGTTAGAACAAAAAGATTTTGCAGATTTGTATCTTCCAATGTGGGGGAATGCATTGTGTGCAGATAGAAAAGAGTTAGATGTTCTGGGAGTTGGAGCATATGATGGTGAGAAGCTTGTAGGTCTCGCAGCGTGTTCAGCGGATTGTGATAATATGTGGCAGATAGGTGTCGATGTTTTGCCTGAATATCGAAGAATGGGAATTGCTTCATCACTAACAAGTAATCTTGCAATTGAAATAATTGAAAGAGGCAAAGTACCATTTTACTGCTGTGCGTGGTCAAATCTTAAATCGGTAAAAAATGCATTGCGCAGTGGTTTTGTGCCTGGATGGGTGGAAATGACGGTAAAAGCAGCAAGCTTAGTTGATGAAATGAATAAGTAATAAATTCCGATTTTCAGAACAATAATAAATCTTTATTGCTATTTAGTGAGGTGTAAATATGTCAACTGGAATTATGATAATTGGTCCATCTGGAAGTGGAAAGACAACACTTGGAAAAATAGTTGCACAGAAACTGGGATATCTATATTTTGATGTGGATGATTATATTTGGAAACAGAATACAGATAGTCCATATACACAAATGTATACGAGGGAAGAAAAGATTAGCAGACTGAACACTGATATTGCTCCATATGAACATTTTGTTATGGCTGGTTCGATGAGTTCCTTTCATTATGCATTTGATGATATGTTTAAAATGATGGTATTTCTTTATGTTGAACCAGATATTCGAATACAACGAGTTCATAAAAGAGCAATAGAGCGATTTGGAAGAAGAGTACTTGAAGGTGGAGATATGTATGAATCCCATATGAAATTTTTGAAAGATAATCGAAGTTATGAAGAAGATGGATCACCAAATATGAGAGAACAGAAAGAATGGATGACAAATATGTCGTGTGTAAAAATTGAATTGGACGGTGCTACGGACCTTGAAAGTAACGCAGATATTATTGTAAACAATTGGAGTGGGATAGTGGAATAAATTTTAGTTTATTCTCTCAATGGGGATAGCTTTGAAAATTGAAATTTTATCTATGTAAAGAACCCGCAAATTCCAGTTTCATGTTGCTTTTAATAATTGAATATTGAATGATTTTACATAGCCGTTAAGGAGTAATTTTTGCTCCCTAGCGGCTTATTTTATTTTTCAAAGTAGGAGGTGAGAAAATTGAAAATTAGAAAGGTTGATGACAAACCGATGGTCATTCACACCAAGGAGAAAGCCAAGATTCATGCCCACGAACCGAAGGGAGCCAAGATTAAGGGGAGTAACATCTATACAGTAGAGAGAGGTCCTAAGACAGCTGGTGCAAAGGTAACTAATACGGATAGAAAGAAGTCCTATCGCAAGAGTACCATTCATCAGTCGGAGCCGAAGAATAAGGGATTATCAAGATTCAAGCAAAACCTTAAGGAATCAAACACTTCCATCAAGACCAAGAACACGAATTTTCACATTGCAGGAAGAACTGGAGCACTTGTAGCCGGGGCAGTAACAGATCAGGTGGAAGGCGGGCAGGAGGTATCGCAGGCGGCATATCTTGCATATGAATCAAGCCGACCTGTTACCGGAACAGCATCCAAGGGTGCAGCACTTTTCAGGAAAAAGGCGGCAGCTGAGGCAAGAAAGCGTATCAAGAAGGTAGAGGCAGGAAAGAAGCTGGCAAAAAAGACAGCAAAGAAAGCTGCCAAAGATACAGCCAAGACTGTAGCTAAAGAGACGGCAAAAGAAACAGCAAAGACTACTGCCAAGGTTGCAACAAAAACTGCGACAAAGGCAGCTGCTACAGCGGCAGGAACAGCGGTTGCACCGGGAGTTGGTACTGCAATCGGCATGGCAGCCGGATATGCGGCAGGTGTGTCCATAGAGGTCAAGGATGAAAAGATGACAAACCGGAGCAGGAAGATAAAGTTCTTTCTGGATAAGATGAAAGCACAGGAGAATCAGACGGATAGCGTGGCAAAGCTGGTAAAGGATCTGATTGTGCGAAAAGCGATTACCTGGGTAAAGGCAGCTGCACCGATTATCGGATTGGTGCTTTTATTACTTGTTCTTGTAGTTGCCATGATTGCGGTTCCGGTTATTGCGGTGATAGCAATCCTTTACAATTCTCCATTTGCTTTATTCCTGCCACCACTTGAATCAGGAGATACCGTGCAGACAGTAACGAGTGCTTATGTGCAGGAGTTTAACCGGGATGTGAATACGAAAGTGAATGAGCATACCGGATATGACCTTGGAGAGCTTGTATATGTGGATTATGAAGGTATGGAAGAAAACCCAAGCAATTACTATGACATCATGGCAGTCTATATGGTCAAGCATGGTGTCGGAGATACAGCAACAGTCATGAATGATACTTCTAAAGGCTGGCTGCAGGCAGTTGTAAATGATATGTGTTCATACACCACAAGCACCGGAACAAAGGATGTGGAAGAAACAGATGCAGACGGCAATGTGACTACTGTCACGAAGTCTGTTCTGTATGTGAATGTAACGCTGAAATCGTACAGGGATATGATTTCAGTCTATGGGTTTAACTCTTATCAGGTGGAAATGCTTGAGCAGATCATGAGTCCGGAGTTTATGGGACAGCTTGGATATGCCGGAAGCGGAAGTGGCGGCGGAGGCGGAAGTCCAGGAGTAAGCTCCATGACTGAGGATGAAATCAATGCCATCCTTAGTGGAATTACAGACAGCAGGCAGAAAACAGTCTGCTCCTATGCACTTCACAGAGTTGGCTTCCCTTATAGTCAGGATTTAAGAGACAGCGGTAACTATTATGACTGCAGCTCCTTAGCCTATTATTCATGGAAGGATGCAGGCGTGGATATTAGTTTCGGCGGTGCAACCACAGCGGCAGCGGAGGCACAGGGACTGGATGAAGCCGGAAAGACAGTCTCCTTTGATGAGTTACAGCCGGGAGACCTTATCTTTTATAGTTTTACAAGCAATGGAAGATATAAGAACATCAGCCATGTGGCAGTATATGTCGGAAATGGCAAAGTGGTAGAGGCACTTAATGAAAGTCTTGGTGTGGTTTACCGGGATGTGGCAAGCACAGGAAAGATTGTTGTGATAGGAAGACCATAACAGGAAATTTGCAGAGAGGGCATAGTCTCTCTCTGAGACTGGAGGTAAGAATGGATTTAAAAGATATGATACTGGTAACAGAAAACGACAGGGGAACAGAGACAAATATGCTGATGACTCTGGATGATTATAAGAGTTTTATAGCAGTTGATGACATGTCAGAGCTTGCAGACAATTTGTTGCAGCTTGGAAGGACGCTTGGTAAAGCAGATAACTTCACAGAGTATTACAGGGCAGCAAATGTAACGGTATCTGCGAGATTCTGTCTGGATGATATTCAGCTGGGACACTTTCTTCAGGGATTTTATAACGATTCCAAGGAATTCCGGTTTGATAAAGAAGCCAGTTCTTCTGAATGTGTTGCAAAGCTTAAGGAGATTGGAATGACCGATAAGGGCTGGGTAGATGATTTTAACCTGCATTATGAAAGTGTGGACAGATTATTTGAAAGGGGACAGACATTCCATAACTTCAATGACCATGATTACATGGTGCTTGAAGCATTATCACCAAGAAATCTTGTGGTGATGGATATGAAGTCAGGTTCTCTTACAATCGCCCTTGGTGCGACAGAGTATAAGCGTTATCCGAAGGAAGAGAAGCCTTCAAAGGATAATACCACAATCGGGGTAGCGTGGGAGCATGGCATTTATCTTGGTTCCACACTCTCAACCACGAATTTCAAGGCATATAAAAGAGAGTATGGCACACCGGAAAAGATAGAGGATATCTATGATTACAGGGCAAAGCTAAAGCAGAAGTTCTATTTTTATCAGGATATGTCAAAGGATGATGATGTACCAAAGAAGCTGCAGAATGACTTCCTTCACCAGATGTATGAGGATTTCGGAACGATTGAAGAGGATTGTTTTTACGACAGGCTGGAAGATGGAAAGTACGATAAGGGCTTTAAGGAAAGACAGGTAAAGGAAGAAAAGAGCCGGTGATGAGATTTTTACAGGAGGCGATATCATATGGAACAGGAATTTGATGTTGAGATAAAAGAAGTGCTTTCACGAGTACAGAAAGTAAAGGCAGAGTCGATTGACGATGCCATCAATAAGGCAATGGATATGTATTATGCAGAGCAGATAGTCCTTGGAGCAGAGGACATGAAGGGAGTTGATTTTGCGCCTATCAGCGAAGGTCAGCTCCCTTCTTCATTAAAAGAAAACGGAGGAAGAGCAAGATGAAAAGTGATTCAACAACAGTAATTAAGAACATGGAGTTTTTAGTAAAGGAACTTCATAAGGAGTGGGACAGATCGGGTGCTTCTAAGGCATCCGTTATTATTTCCCTTGAGGAAGTAGATGGTATCAATGATAAGTTAAAAGAGATTATCTATCAGACGCAGAAGTCAGTCGATGAGGATGAGCTGACCTTTAAACAGAGCATTGTAAAGTCAAAAGAGTGCTATGTACTGCTTCGTGTGGTGCGTAAGATTGCAAAGAAAAAGGATAAATGCGAAAAACAGGCAATCGACAATGAATTTGCAATCGAGCTGGATAAGGATGAGTTAAAGCTATTTAAGGGATTGTTTGCAGAGATGTTTAAGTAGAGGAGGACAAAGGTATGGGCGTTGATATGAAGGTCAAAGCGATATACGATTCTGAGATTGGTAACATCACCAGATCAGAAAAGAGCTGGAAGGATGTGTTAAAGGTTGCAGGTCAGTTATACCGCTATGAATTTGACAATATCGTTATGGTAACAGCTCAGAGACCTCCGGAAAAAAGCACACTCATGGCAGATTATGATACCTGGAAAAAGGTGGGAAGATATGTAAAGCGTGGTGCGAAAGGCTGCGCTATCTTCCCGTCAAGGGCACTGAATCCACGCATGAGGTATATATTTGATATCAGTGATACCGGAGGGAAGAATGTTAAGCTGACATGGGACCTTGAGGGAGAAAATCTTAAAGATTATGTGGATTTTCTTGTGTCAGAAGGTCAGATTGAGCAGTACGATAACAGCGACAGGGAGTCTCTAAAAAATATATTAAAACAGTTTACAGGAACAGATGTTTGGTTTATAATAAAAGAAGAGTTCAAAGACCGAATGACCGAGCTTATGCAGCTATCAGGTAGTGTGATAAAGGAAGAAAGTAAGAAACGCAATGGCTTACAGCAGGAAATGGACATGGAGCAGCTTGTATATGCAAGTGTCATGTATGCTGTAGGGACGAGATGCGGATTTGACTTATCTGTGCAAGAACAGGATTTTAGTCAGATCGTAAATATCAAAGACGAAGAGATCATTTACCGTCTTGGTTCCATTGTATGCGATGTCTCCTGTAGTGTTCTTAGAGAATTTAGTCGTAACTTAAAGGCAATCGAGAGCGAAAGGAGAATTGGATATGTTAGAAGAAATGACTTACAAGGAAGTGGACGGACTGCTTTACCCGCAGATAGAGATGCCGGACGAGACGGAGGATCTCACGAAGCTGGGCAAATACGGAAGGATGGCGATGAACTATCTAAAGGAGAACGAGCCGGCAAGATACAAGACGCTGATGAGATTCGGGAAGATGTACGAGAAGATGTCAGCGGTAGAGGAGGAAGCGAACCAGCTGTACGACCAGCTGGAGATGCAGTATCTGGCGAAGCACAAGCCACAGAATCCGTCATCGACAATGGAGATGTGGAAGATAAGAGAGCAGGCGAAGATGCAGGCAGAGGAAGTGGTACTGAATCAGATAGTGATGCGATTCCACTAGAATCAGATGATACAGAACTGAATAGGGAACTTGATGAAATCAATTCATTGGGTGTTAGTAAGGAAGCCGAATATACACAGGCTTCCTTTTTTTTCGACCAGAACGGGCAGGCAAGCATTGGCACCATTCATACTGAGGACGAAAACAATAATCAGTTTATGCGTCAGTTCGAGCAGGACAGAAAAGCTGCATTAGCAGGTAAATACAATTATCTGAATCCCAAAAAGTCTGCAACAGTACCAGGTGAGTATATCAAACAGGTGCTTATGAGAGGTACAGGCTTTGTCGGTGGCAAGGGCAGGGTATGCAAGATTTTTGAAACAGAGATTGATGCAGGAACCAGGGCAAAGCGTATCAAAGCAGAGTATGGTCAGGGAGGTGCAGGCTGGCCGGTTGACGGACTAGGGCTGCACGGATATGACACATTTCATGGGAATGGACTGCGTTTTCAGTGGCGAGATGAGGATGGAGAGGTTGAAGGATATGTTTCGTGGAAAGATATCGAAAAAGAGCTTGGTGTCCTTATTCTTACAGGGGAATACCAGTCTGAGACACCTCGTATTGATGAGCTTGCGATGGACGGACTCCGTGAGGATGATGAGGTCATTGATGCCGAATACCGGGAAGTGGAACCGGAGGAGGCAGAATCAGAGATTGATGATTATGCAATACCGGATGAGCCGGAGAGCTATGCTTCTAACAGAGATTATGTAAGTGCAAAAGGCATGACACCACAGGAAACTGCCGATGAAGACCGCATGGTAACACAGGCAGAATATGGTGCCGAGATAGAGGCTGAAACATCTGAAAAAGATCCTTCAGAGCTTCAGGATATTACACCGATTGATTATGCAAAGCGTATTGAGAAGCTTGATGAAGACCTGCGTGATGCAGCAGAGATTCTGGTGACAGATTGCAGCTGCTACACTCCGTTTAGGGCATTCCTTATGGATGTGGTGCAGTCTGATTTTGAATTTATGCCAAATAAACTTGACCTTATCAGGGATATTGCATTAGGGACAGATAATGCAGAAAGAAAGGCATATTCCAACAATAAGTATGGCCTTGTGGAGTACTCAATCAGAAGCGGATATGTGAAGATCAGCTATAAGAACAGGAATGGTGTGCGTAAGGAAGGTGCACTCGACTGGCGTGAGTTATATGAAATCTTATCTTATATGGTAAAACAGCCATTTTATTGCGGAGAAGACCAGAAAAGGTATTATCAGGAGACAAAGCAGAAGGCTGACAGGGATAAGATGAATCCGGTCTATAAGAGATTCTTTGATATCAAGGATAGTGTAAAAGCCAATCGTCTTGAAACCAGGGAAAGAGCGATAGCGAATGGCTGGGATACCAAGATTGATGAGAATGGACATGTAGTTTCAGATGATGTGGTACAGAAAAAGCACAACTTCCACTACAATCTCTGGGAAATGGAAAAAGGCGGTGCTAAGACCAGATACCAGTGGAATATGGATGCAATCCGCACTTTAAAGCAGATTGAATCAGAAAACAGGCTTGCCACACCGGGGGAGCAGAAAGTTCTGTCGAAGTTTGTCGGATGGGGCGGACTGTCACAGGCATTTGACGAGGAAAACGCAGGCTGGAGCAAAGAGTATGCAGAACTGAAAGAACTTTTATCTGATGAGGAATACAGTGCGGCAAGGGCAACAGTAAATAACGCCTTTTATACTTCACCGGAGATTGCCATGTGCATGAACTCGGCACTTGTCCAGTTTGGTTTCAGAGGTGGCAATGTATTAGAGCCATCCATGGGTATCGGTAACTTTTTTGGAAGTATGCCGGAAACAATGCATGAAGCAAAGCTGTATGGAGTGGAGCTTGACAGCATTTCGGGAAGAATCGCAAAGCAGCTTTACCAGAATGCTAATATTTCTATCACAGGATTTGAGAATACCACATATCCGGATAACTTTTTTGATGTGGTTGTCGGAAATGTGCCATTTGGGGATTATAAGGTATTTGATCCGAAGTACAACAAGTATAACTTCCGTATCCATGATTATTTTCTTGCAAAAGCACTTGATCAGGTAAGACCGCGTGGCATGGTCGCAGTCATTACCACAAAGGGAACGCTTGACAAGGCAAATCCTACTATCCGAAAGTATCTGGCTGAAAGGGCAGAGCTTGTGGGAGCGATTAGACTACCGAATACTGCATTTAAAGATAATGCAGGAACCGAAGTGACTGCAGATATCCTGTTTCTGCAGAAAAGGGAGAGGAAGATTGATATTGAGCCGGACTGGGTACACCTTGGTGTGACCGAGAATGGCATTGCAGTCAACTCTTATTTTGCAGAGCATCCGGAAATGATGCTTGGATCTATGGAGTATGATACAAGGATTTACGGACAGGACAGCAGATATACAGTCTGTGTGAATGATGATGAGAACTTCAATATGTATGAAGCATTAAACAAAGTTATCGGTAATATCAAAGCACAGATGACAGATTTTGAGAGAGTGGCAGATGAGGCGGAGCAGGCAGAGGAAGTTATCCCGGCTGATCCGGATGTGAGAAACTACACTTACACATTTTTTGAAGGAAAGCTCTATTACAGGGAAAACTCTGAGATGGTAAGAAAAGAGGTATCACAGACTGCCGAGGAGCGAATACGAAGTCTTGACGAAATCAGACGGATAACAAGAGAGCTGATTGATATCCAGATGGATGGCTGTAGCGAGGAGGAGCTTTCTGATAAGCAGAGACTTCTTAATGTGAAATATGATGCCTTTGTAAAGCAGTATGGAGCCATTACTTCAAAAGCAAACAGAATAGCATTCAGGGATGACAGCGATTATCCGCTTCTTTGCAGTCTTGAGGAAGTAAACGAAGACGGGGAGGTGAAAAAAGCGGATATGTTTTATAAGCAGACGATTAAGGCAAAGACTGTCATAGACAGGGTAGAGACTGCTGTGGAAGCATTAAATGTATCCGTCAATGAATTTGGATATGTAAACCTTGCCTATATGCTTTCTATCTATGAGCCGGATATTACAAATGCAAAGGATGAACTTGCAGAAAAGACAGCGGATGAGATAACGATAAGTGATGATGCTTTGGCAGAGCTTAGAAGAGCAGTTCTTGTGGAAGAACTGGATGGACTGATTTTCTTAAATCCTGACCGCTACAACGAGAATAATCCAGACATTGGCTGGGAGACAGCAGACGAGTATCTATCCGGAAATGTGAGAGACAAGCTTCGTGTAGCAAAGGCTATGGCAGCGGATACAGACAATCCACAGGCAGAAAGATTTGCAGGAAATGTGGCAGCACTTGAAAAGGTGCAGCCGGAATGGATTGAAGCATCAGACATTGATGTAAAGATTGGTACGACATGGATTGAACCGCTTGATTATGAGCAGTTTATCTATGAACTTCTCAATACGCCAAGGCGTGCAAGGGCAGTCAGAAGCCAGTTTTACAATACAGGCATTCAGGTACACTTAAATAAGATGAGCATGGAATGGTTCATCGAGAATAAAAGCATGGATAAGCATTCAGTGGCAGCTACTAAGACCTATGGTACAAGCCGCATGGATGCTTATTCTATTTTTGAGGATACGCTGAATCTTAAAACTGTAACAGTAAGGGACAGGATTGATGACGGAGATGGCAGGTATCATTATGAAGTCAATAAGAATGAGACAATGCTTGCAAGGGAAAAGCAGAACATGATTAAGGAGAAGTTCAAGGAGTGGCTGTTTTCAGAGCCGGAGCGAAGACAGAAGTATGTGGAGTATTACAACGAGACATTCAATAACATCCGTCTGCGTGAGTATGACGGAAGCCACTTACAGTTTCCGGGAATGAATCCTGCGATTGAGCTAAAGCCTCATCAGAAAAATGCTGTGGCAAGAATCCTTCTCGGAGGAAACACACTGCTGGCACACTGTGTAGGTGCCGGAAAGTCCTTTGAGATGATGGCTGCCTGCATGGAGCAGAAGAGACTCGGACTTGCCAATAAAACCATCATGGTTGTTCCAAAGCCGCTTATCGGTCAGACTGCATCAGAGTTTTTAAGGCTTTATCCATCAGCTAATATCTTAGTTGCCACAGAGCGTGACTTTGAAAAGAGCCGCAGAAAGCAGTTTGTATCAAGGATTGCGACAGGTGACTATGACTGTATCATTATGTCGCACTCGCAGTTTGAGAAAATCCCAATCTCCGCAGAGAGAAAGGAGCGGATGCTTAACGAGCAGATTGATGAAATCAGCTATGCGATTGATGAGATGAAGGAGCGTAATGGAGAAAGATGGACTGTAAAACAGATGGAAAGCCAGAAGAAAAAGCTGGAGGAACAGCTGAAATCTCTATCTGATGAGAGCAGGAAGGATGACCTCATTACCTTTGAGGAGCTTGGTGTAGATTCTATCATGGTAGACGAGGCACATAATTTTAAGAACCTTGCAATTTTTTCCAAGATGAATAATGTGTCAGGTATCAGCAGCAGCGGAGCTAAGAAGTCAACGGATATGCAGCTTAAATGCCAGTATCTATCAGAGATAAATGATGGCAGAGGCATTGTATTTGCAACAGGTACACCAATATCCAATACCATGTGTGAGATGTATGTCATGCAGCTTTACTTACAGAAAGCGGCACTTGAAGAGATGGGGATTTATCACTTTGATTCATGGGCAGCAAACTTTGGTGAAGTGACAACAGCACTTGAGCTTACTGTAGAGGGAAGCGGATTCCGTTTTAAGAGCAGATTTAATAAGTTTACGAATCTGCCGGAGCTTATGAATATCTTCCGTGAGGTAGCAGATGTGCAGACCGCAGACATGCTTGACCTTGATGTGCCGGCACTTCGTGGTGGGAAGCCTATCATAGTGGAGTCAGAGCCTGACTGGTATGTAAAGCAGGTTATGGAAGACTTTGTTGTGAGGGCAGAGCGTATCAGAGGTGGTGGAGTTGATCCAAGTGTGGATAACTTCCTAAAGATTACCCATGAGGCAAGACTTCTTGGAACAGATGCAAGACTGATTGATAAGGATGCACCGAATAATCCGGATGGAAAGCTCAATAAGGTAGCGGAGAATGTCTGGAAAGAATATGAGAAAGGAAATGTTGACGGTCATATAGGCTGTCAGCTTATTTTTTCAGATATCGGCACACCGGGACCGGATAAGGACTTTACCATCTACGATTATCTGAAGGAAACACTTATCCATTATGGTATTCCGGCAGATGAGATAGCATTTATCCATGATGCCAAAACGGATGCACAGAGGGATGCACTTTTTAAGGAAATGAGGACAGGTAAAAAGAAAGTTCTTATCGGTTCAACGGACAAGTGTGGAACAGGTGTCAATGTGCAGACACACCTTGTAGCAATGCATCATGTGGATTGTCCGTGGAAGCCAAGCTCCATTGAACAGAGGGAAGGACGAGGCATACGACAGGGCAACGAAAATGAAGAAGTAGCAATCTACAGATATGTCACCAAAGGAACCTTTGATGCATACAACTGGTCGCTCGTTGAAAATAAGCAGCGTTTCATCAGTCAGGTCATGACAAGCAAGGCAGTAAGCCGAAGCTGCGAGGATATCGACGAGGCAACACTTTCCTATGCAGAGATTAAGGCGGTTGCCACAGGCAATCCTCTTATTCGTGAGAAGATGGAGATTGACAATGATGTCCAAAGATTAAAGCTTTTGAAGGCATCCTATGACAATCAGAGATATGGCTTGCAGGATAACTTTATGATTAAGTACCCGAAGCTCATTAAGACAGCAACAGAAAAGCTTGCCAATGTAAGAGAGGATGTAAAAGCAAGGGATAAAGAGCTGATTGATAATCCGGAATTTTCCATTACCATAGGCAGGGCAACTTACACAGAGCGAGTGGATGGCGGAACGATGATGCTTGAAGCTATCAGCAAATGTAAGACCGGAGAGACGACAGCTATCGGTAAATTCCACGGATTTGAACTGCTTGTGGAAAAGAACTTCCTTGGCATCAATTATATGGTGCTTCGTGGAAAGACTGAGTACAAGGCAGAGCTTTCCACAAGTCCTGTCGGCAGTATGGTGAAGTTGGAAAACCTGTTCAACGGACTCCATGAGAACATTGATTTCCTGGAAAAGAAGATTGAGCAGTATCAGAATGACCTTGAAGCATCAAAGACTGAGTATGACAAGCCATTTGCGTACAGCAAGGAACTGGAAGAAAAACTGGCTAGGCAGTGTGAACTGAATGCCCAGCTTGACCTTGAGAACGCAAAGGCTGTGGATGCAGACCTGAGCGGACCGGAGGAAGAAAGAGAAGCAGATGACAGGATGGAAGCTGCAGCAATTGTGGCAGAGGATAAAGGTGCTTATCCAGCCGACAGAGAGGGCAGAACACGATAGGAGAGTGAATAATATGAGCATAAGAAAAGTGGTCGCAGGACTACTGATTACAGCAGGGATTGCCATTATGGCAGTCCCTTTTTTCTGGAGGGCAACCGGAGAAAAACAGACAGAACAACTCATATGTGAATTTGAGCAGACATTGGAGGAAGATTACGATGAAGAAACAGATGTGGAGGAAGAGCAAACCTCCATTAGTAAAGAGGATGAAGCCATTCTTAAAGAAGGCGGTGTTATCGGCATCATTGAGATACCGGGGTTAGATATCAGGTATCCGGTAATGGAGGGAACCGGCAAGGGAGTCCTTAATGCCGGGATTGGTCATATACCGGAGACAGCAGGAATCGGAGAAAGTGGAAACTGCGTGCTTTGCGGTCATAACGGCAGCAGATATGGCACATTTTTTACACCACTAAGTCAGATATCCATAGGTGATGAAGTAATGATAACCGACAAAAATGGGCTGAAGCATATCTATGAGGTAACAGAGACAGAGGTAGTAAATCCATATGATAACAGCATCAAGACACAGGGTACAGAAAAAGAATTAACTCTTTTTACCTGTTCCCAGAAAGGAACCATGCGTTTTGTGGTCAGGTGCATTTATAAGGAGGCGGTGATGGATGAATAAGAGATACCGGTTAGGTGAGATAGAAGAGGCAGTATCGGAAATGGAAGAGCTAATCGACATCGAGGATGATATTGCGGAAATTGATGATGACTTTCAGATAGTCGTAAGCGGCTGGTCTGTATATGTCGAAAGCATGAATCTGACACTCAGACAGGGAATAGCCTGTGTATGGGATGCGGAGGAAGGATTATTTATGCCTGATTTTGATGTGACTATCGTGTATGAGGGGAACATTGAAACGGGCTACTCCAGAAGCGATGCTTCTGTCGTTAATGAGTCAGGTGAAAGTATGCAAGCATCCTTTCCTGCTGACTCATTATACTACGAGCAGGATGGAATGGTCGTTACACTTGGCAACTGGCTTAATGGCAGATTGTCTTGTGAACAGATAGAACAGCTTTGGTGTGAGCTTATCATACCAAAGCAAAACAAAGAACAAAAAGAAAGCGAGGAATAGCATATGAAGTATTCAATTAAGGTAAACGAAGTAAGAGCAAAAGAGGGCAGCAATATCAAAGGATTTGCTACAGTAGTATTTGGTGATTCATTTAAGATTACCAATATTGCAATCCTTGAGAATAAGGACAAGGGAGAGCTTTTCGTATCAATGCCTAGATACCGCTCCAATGAGCGTGATGAAAGCAATGGCGTGATCTATAAGGATGTGTGCAATCCTATCACAGCAGAGTTTCGAGAGGAACTCTATACGAATATCCTTGATGCCTATGCAAGAATCAGGGAACCGGAGAAAGAGGAGACACAGAAGCAGGACAGAACACAGGAAATGCCGGAGTTTTCCGTAACTGTGACACCTTATGAGAGGGAAGGCAGTAACATCAAAGGACTTGCACGTATTTACTTTGAAAACAGTTTCATTGTAAATAACATTAATATCGTGCAGGGCAAAGAGAAAATCTTTGTATCAATGCCTTCTTATAAGACAAAGCAGGTGGATGAGCAGGGCAAGCCAATCTATCAGGATGTCTGCTATCCGGTCACAAAGGATTTCAGGGAAAAACTCTATAATGAGATTATCTCGGAATATGAGAAAGCAAAGGATAAGAGCAACGAAAAGGCGAGGGAGAGTGCCGAGAAACATCATGGCAATCCCGATAAAGAGAAGGACAAAGAGGCAACACCCTTTCGATAATCAGTAATCAGAGTATAGGGGCGGACAAGGCTGCCCCGTTTACGAATGGAGGAAACAGAATGGATATGGAAGCAGGAAAAACACTTACCAATGAGGAGGTCATAAGAGAACTTCTCGAATTGTTAAAGAAGAATGCCATGAAAGAGCAGGCAAACGATGTATTTGAGATATGCAGCTATGTGGATGGACTGGAGAAAAAGATTGATTCCATGACGGAAGAACTTACTAACATGCAGAACCAGATAAAAGAAATGCAGGAGGATACCCTTGTCAATAATGCTAAAAAGGCATTGTCAGAAGCACAGGAGCGACTTAATAGCAGATGTGAGCAGATAAAGTCGCAGGTATTGGAAGTGAAAGCACAGGTCAAATCTACAGCGAAGAGCATAGTCGATGAGGCAAAAGAAAAGGGAAGAGCTGCATTATACAGAGTGTCTGAGTTCTTAGGAATTAAGAAAAGACTTCTTGATATCAGAGAGAATGTAAGAGGTGCAATCAAGACAACGGATAAGGATATAGCAAAGACAGCACTCCTTGCAAAAGGATTTCGTGAGGCTGGTCAGACAGTAGCCAATGCATTTCGTACTTTTGCAGACAAGCCGGAGGTAGATTATTCACAGAAAGAGCAGAAACATCCCATTACAAAGGCGGTGCTTGCACCTATGAAAGCAGTGAAAAAGATACTGGTATCAATGGAGCTTCATCTTGATGCTTCGATTGATAAACTGGATAATCTGGCTATGAATGTGAAGCTTGATAAGGAAAAGCATATGGAGAATACGAAAGCGCAGAAACAGACAGAGCCGGAGAGGGCAGAAGCTGAGCGAGTGGAAGCAGAGGTTGTATACTCTCCAATGGTCGCTGAGCCACAGGAGTATCAGTATAATGCAGATGCATTTGAGGCAAGAGGTGTGGATGAGG
>OJQR01000865.1_pt1 | contig 16285 bp, 9 predicted proteins | sample 1599011 | NCBI WGS metagenome assembly OJQR01 (sample SAMN03922456, study PRJEB24848) | human gut metagenome | isolation source: stool sample | host: Homo sapiens | place: Germany | collected 2009-11 | reverse complement strand
GTCTGATATCACATGGATACAGGCTTTTCAAATGCTGCTCCAAATGTTCAGAACAATGCTTTCAGATAACACTGAACTTTCAGACGAAAAAATCGATGAATTGGCGAATGCATTTATGGATGCGCAAGAAAAGAACCTGAAAGATATGATTTTTCAGGTTCCTTCTTTATCATTACGAAACACTTATCTGTAAGCACTTACGATTGCCGTTACATATACTGCAATGATTACAATGCTCGCAACAAATACTGTTATTTTGAAGATGTTTATTCTTATCGGTTTCTGTCCATTGTCTCTCAAATATTGGTTACAGATATTAACACTTTCCATTGCCAGACCTGCCGTTTCCGCAGCGTATGCTGCTTCTGCTGTTTCCGCGCCTACGGAATGTGCGACACTTCGTCCAAGATTCACAGATCTTCCGCGATCTGATAACTCTTTGGCTCCCTTTAACCAGAATCCTAAATGCTGGCATACAATCTGTAGTCTCGCATATGCAATGGCACCCCAGAATAGTGGAACGAAACATAACACAAATGTAATTCCCATTGAATAGAGCCATTCTGATAGATATTCTGTTGGATCCAATATCTGAAATGTTGCTATTGTATATATAAATCCCATAACAATCGTTAATGCAAACGGAATGAGAAACCCAACACCAACCTGCAGCAATATAATTGATCTTCTTGCAATCTTATAACTATTATTCTGTACTTTCTTATATGTTTCGGTGTCGTAGTTTTTCGACTGAAACGCAGCGTCATGCCATCCCATGTATATTTCCTTCCTGGTATACTTTCTGTAATATGGTAAATACGAGTCATTCTGAAACAAAATAATTATATCATGATGTGGAAGCTTGGACAACATTTTGTTATAAAAAATAGATTTCTCAAACTTCGCACATAGATTTTAGCTATGCACCTTGAAAATTCAATACCTGGCAGTTATTCAGTTGTCAATGTTCTGACCTTAAGATAGATTTAGAAATCTGCTTATCATTTTGAATCGCTTGTGTTATACTTTTATTCATAGCATGAGCCTCCGGTTTGTATTGTTTTTTAACAACTCAATTATACCAAAACCATTGGTTTCATGCTATTTTTATACCAGTTATTATTGAATTTTCAAGGTGCATAGGCACATTTTAATGTGCGAAGTTTGAGATACTATTTAAAATTATCATTCTGAGAGAAAGGAATTCCGACTATGGGAATCAGATTAGTCTGCAGTGACCTCGATGGTACACTTTTACAATATGGAAAAAAAGAATTAGAGGGGGAAATTTTTGACCAGATCCGGGCACTTCATGACCGGGGGATCCTGTTTTGCCCGGCGTCTGGAAGACAGTATACCAGCCTGCGGAAGCTGTTCGCTCCGGTGGCGGATTGCTGTATTTTCCTGTGTGAAAACGGTGGCGTGATCTACAAGGACGAGCAGTGCATTGCGAAAAATCCCATGCCCCGTGCCCTGGCAGAAGAGATTGCGGAGGATCTGTGGAATCGTAGTGACGGTCAGGGCGAAATCATGCTCTCCGGACAGAATACGGCGTATCTGATGGAACGTGGGCTGGGAATGCTGGACAGAATAAAGTTTATCGGCAACAACTATCAGGTCATTCAGGATCCCTCCGAAATTCCGGAGGACATCGTAAAGGTCTCCGTATATCTCCATGAAGGCGTAGCGGCTTATGCTGACCGTTTTGTCCCCCGGTGGGTGCAGGCGAACTGTGCGGTGGCGGGACCTTACTGGATCGATACCACCTTTGCCAACAAAGGCATCGGTGTCACCTCTATCTGCAGGATCCTTGGTATTGACCTCGCGGATGTCATGGCCTTCGGTGACAATTATAACGACGTATCCATGCTGGATATCGTGGGACATCCCTATATTATAGACGGAGCTGCCGGTCCGTTGAGAGAAAAATATCCGCAGCACACTCCCCGGCCCGAGGAAGTACTACGGAATCTTCTTTAATCCTGAGCATCCGCAGTATCCGCAATGATGCCCAGCTTTATTTTCATTTTCAAAATACGCAGAACCGATTCGTTGAGGCGTTCCTCAGTAATCTCACCGGTTTCGACCGCCTTGATGACTGCGGGTACCTGTACTTCAAAATCGGTGCAGCACAACATATCATTTCCCGCCTGTACCGCCCTTACGGCAATCTCCGCATCCCCGGCGAACTGCCGTACTCCTTCCATGACCAGATCATCGGTAATGATCACGCCGTCAAACCCTAATTCATTACGCAAAATATTATGTACCGGTAGAGAAATAGATGCCGGTACCTGATCATCCATGCAGGAGACAACATTGTGGGCTACCAGCACCATATCCGCCCCTGCATCGATTCCTGCCTGAAACGGCAGAAAATCAGAATTTACAAACCCCTCTATGGGACGTTCATCATAGGCGATCCCTGTGTGCGTGTCCGAGTTGTTGCCATATCCCGGGAAATGCTTTAATACACTTCCCATCTGTTCCTGCGACATGGTCTGCACGACAGTCCGCACATATTCCGCTGTCTGTTCCGCATCCTGTCCAAAACTGCGGGCATAAATAAAGTCCTGTGGATCCTGTGATACATCGCATACCGGAGCAAAATTCAGATTAATTCCCAGGCTCTGCAGTAATTGACATTTTTCCTGCGTATCACTTTGGATCATATCCCATCCGCCTGCGGTATACAATTCCTGCGATGATGCAAAGGGGGTCTTCCGCAGATTCGTATTTTTGCTGACACGATTTACCGTGCCGCCTTCCTCATCCACACCGATCAACAGAGGCATTTTTGCAGCATTCTGATAGCTTTGAATGGCTGCTGTTACTTCTTCTTTTGTTTTACCGGTAAAATCCCGTGCAAATAAGATATATCCGCCGAGATGATACTGTGTCACCTTGGATGCTGCATCCGTCTCCGGACAACGGGCGATGAACATCTGTCCGACTTTTTCCTCTAAGGTCATTCCTGCCAGGAGTTCTTCTGCCTTCTGCTCTACAAGATCCACCGGTTCCGCCGGTTCACTTTCTTCCGTCTCCGGCAATTCCGTAGGATCTGCACTGTTCTCTGCGCTGTTGCCGCTCACATCAGAATCCGATACACTCTGTTCCGACATAGGTTCCGGCTGAACTTCCGGTATTATTTCCTGTGCAGACTCCTCTGTACTTCTTAAATTCCACAACAAAAAAACCAGAATTCCAACACATATGACAGATAACACGATCACTGCGATATTCCGCATTCTTTTCATTTCGCATTCTCCATAATATTATTAAGATGCCAGGGTCAAAAGGCCCCACTCTTCGGCTGATACTTCATACTCGATACATTATATACGGTAATAAACGCCTTGGGGTCCAGTTCATTGATGAATTTCATTAATTTCTGGTACTCACTTTTGTCCACAATGGTGATGATCTCGTTGTGTTTTTCAAAATGATAGGCACCGATGGCTTCATAGATCGTGGCACCGCTGTGCAGATCTCTTGTAATAAACTGGCGCAGTTCTTCCTCTTTCTTCGTAATAATGCAGACACGTCGCTTGATATTATTGTCAAAAATAAAATGATCCAGAATGATTCCGTTGAAATAGGTACCCAGAATACTCAGCACCACCGTTTTCTTATCATATACCAATGCTGCGGACAGTGCCACGCACATACCGGAGAGAGACATAGCCTTACCCAGTTCCATGTGGAGATATTTGTTCATGATCTTTGCTACAATATCCAGTCCTCCGGAAGATGCATTCCGGTTGAACAGAATGCTGAGTCCCACGCTGACCACCAGAATATAGCACAGTACATCCAATTCCTGACTGTCCGTCATGGAACCGAAATTCGGAAACAGCATCTCGAAAAGCCCTAAGAATACCGGCAGCATCACACTGGTATACACCGTCTTTACCCCGAATTCTTTCCCGCAGGTGACAAAGCCGATGAGCAGAAGCACCACATTCAGGATCATCGTAATGACCGACAGTGGAAGTGGTATAAAGTTAGACAGCACAATGCCGAGACCGGAAATACTGCTGACCGACGCATGACTCGGCACCAGGAAAAAGTAGACTGCTGCCGCGATGATGGCTACCGCCACGGTCAGGATTCCTGTCTCCTTCATAATTTCTGTATAATTTATTTTTTTCTTCATAATAACATTTTCTCCAGCGATATATTTAATTTGTTTCTATACTTTTCTCATCTTATTATTCTTAGAGTACTATTACAGCTGCATCAAGTCCCTCTATTTTTCCATCAAAGGGATTCTCTCTAAGTAAATCATATTTTTGCGCATACTCATTAAACATTCTTGCGCTGCTGCTGCAGTTGAAGATCAAAGCGAGTGTTTCTTCTCCATTTTTTCTGGTCAGGACGATCGTCTCTTCCTCGTCCCTTGCAGCTATTTCAATTGGTTCACCCTCTACGATACATGCATGATTTTTTCGCACCTTCAGCAGCTGCCTATACCATTCAAGCATCTCTTTATCCTGGTATTCTTCATCCCAGTACATGCCACGTCTGCAATCCGGATCATTTGCTCCGGGCATCGCGAATTCATCTCCGTAATAAATCATGGGCATTCCCGGTAATAACAATTGAAAAGCTGCTGCCAAATGCTGCTTTTTCTTATTATCATTACATAGATGTAGAAATCTTGCTGTATCATGACTGTCGATCAGATTCCACATTAGAGGATAGCATTGTTTGTTTAAGCGCCCCTTCAAATATCCAAGATTCTGTATAAACTGGCTGACATTGATTTTTTCATCTGCAAGCAGATCTATGAGATTCAGGTAAAATGGATAATTCATGACCGTATCCCATTCATCTCCCTCAAGAAAATCTCCTGCATAATGCCAGATTTCTCCAATGATCAGCAGATCCTTCTTTACTGCCTTAACAGCCTTTCTAAATCGCTTCCAGAAGAAATGACTGATTTCGTCACCTACATCCATTCTCCATCCATCGATATCGCATTCCTTAATCCAATAACATGCAACATCTGTAACGAATTTTTCAACCTCCGGATTTTTCAGATTTAACTTTGGCATTCCGCCATAATAACCAAAACATTTGAAGTTAGGAGTTTCTCCTTTTTCACCCTTCAGCGGAAATCTCTCGATAAAATACCAGTCCAGATATCTGGATTTTTCTTCTTTTTCTATAATATCCTTAAATGCAAAAAAATCTCTTCCTGTATGGTTGAATACCGCATCCATCACTACTTTCATTCCACACTCATGCGCTTTTTGCACCAGCTCCTTAAGATCCTCTGTTGTTCCGAAGGAAGGATCAATCTGGTAATAATCAGTGGTATCATATTTATGGCAGGAATCCGATTTAAAAATAGGTGTTAAATACACAACATCTATTCCCAGCTTCTGAATATGATCCAAATGATCAATAATTCCTCTGAGATCGCCATGCAGATTATCTTTAGACGTGATGGGTGCTTTATACCACAGTTCCTTGTCTATTGGCTGTGATGCTGCAAAGCGAGATGGAAAAATCTGATACACGACCTTGTTTGCTGCCCACTCCGGCACCTCAAACATTTCTTCCTCACGAAGGTTTTGCGGACAATCGAACATTCTGTCCCTGTTTGTAATGCATTCCCTGCTAAACTCATAGTTGCCGTAATATACCTTTTCTCCCTGCATATCCGTAAATTCAAAATAATAGCGGAGGCATATCAAATGCATCTGAAGCTGTGCCTCATAATAATCATGAAACTGTGATGTGGCAACCTTCTTCATCGGAATCGTCTTTCGCGTATCCTTCCATTCCAATGGTATGTACTTGTCCTCATAATGGAGAATGATCTCTTTTATATCATCTTTTTTTACCTGCACACGTATCACGAATAAATCCTTATCGATTGCATAGCAGAATCTTTTATCCATATCATGAAGAATTGCCGAATATTCCATATTTTTTCCTTTCTATCGCTCGAAAAAAGCGTTTTTTCCTTCTTGATTATAATTCCTTTTTATTATGCTGCACAAGTCACAAAACGATAAAAAGGTCACCGTTTCTGCCTGTTCCGTTGGGGCAACGGAGGATTTCATTGCGCATTCTCCTCTGGAAATTTGTGTTCGTAACTGTCGAAATTTACAGAAATATGCATTTTATCAGTTATATCTTATAATTTTAGAAATATGTTGTCTCTTTGGATGAGTTCGACATGAGCAGAAACGGGATCAAGCACCGCAATATCTGCGATTTTCTGTTGGCAGAGGAATGGAATTAAAATCTCTGCGAATCTCCATCTGAAAGTCTCACTGTAATAGATTTTTTCTTCTTCAACTGTAAAAGGTGGGCGCTTACGCTCCCACCTTCACACTTTTATTCAATTACTATGTCAGATACTTATTCTTCTGAACCACTCTTTTTCCTTACATAGAATACGGCTCCAATAACAATCAGCATAATACAGATACCTATAATAATGATTGATTAATATTTCTATTAGATTACTACCATTATATCGTGTGATAGGTCGGATATCGATAAATTTTTGACCAAATTTTTTTGCCGAACATCCATTATTACCAGTCAATCACATCGAAAAATTCTTCTATATTGCTACCCTTTTTATTAATAAAATTCACATCAAAAAAAGTATCTTTAATCACAATATCAAAATTTTTCTTTTTTATCTCATATTGATTGTACAGCAGCTTTTCTTTTCCTCTTAATGATTCCATCATTATCTGATATGACAATTCTCCTGAATTAAGGAAGTTATAAACATCTGCATTTCCTTTAAAAGCCGCAATACTTTTTGCTCCCAGAACAGATTCAATAAATTTATGTGGATCCTGTCCTCTATACTGAGGACTGTGTAAGCATGCCACATACTCAAAATCCGGATTGTCCATAATAATAAAATGTGGTGTATTTCCCTTTGCATTCTGAATCCTGCAGTACTCCAACAGTTTTTTAAATCCATCCAGTTCTCCCGGGACAGTAGCTATTCTATCTGCATCCATAATAATGAATTTTGCTAGATAGTTACTCTGTGACTCCGTTTTTATCTTCTGAAGGAAGTTTGAATAGCCCCCACCATGCATATTGATGGGTTTTAAAACCAGTTCTACGCCCTGATTCTTTCTCATCTTGTCTATATAATTATATTCTGTATCTCCCTCACAGAATACTGCAAACCTCTTCTGGAGGACTCTTGTTTTTCTACTCAAATGCCGTACCTCCCAATATCCCCTTCATATAAAACTCATATATCTTAGTGTTTTCATACCTCACTTCCGGAAAATCCGCCAAAGAATACAATTCTGATGTCAGTTCATCTTTACTTTTTGTAATAAAATAAATCTGTTCTTTCATGTATGTCTTCAAATTTAGGTGTAATACATTATGTGTAGAAAATACAAACTGTCCTCTGTGCTCCATACCGTTAATATACGCAATAACACGGTCTGACAAGATTGGATTAAGAACCCGGTCCATCTCATCTGCAAATACCACTTTATTTTCATATACTACGCGAAATATCTGTACAGCCCATGCAAAAAATTCTCTGACACCGGTTGAATCCTGTGATAATTCTCTCTTAAACTGCTTTCCCTGTGCATTCTTACGAATTACCAGAGTTTTAGAATAAGGCTTCTCATCATCCACTTCAATTCCGCAAATGCTGTAATCTACCATCTTAAAAATTTCTACATATCTTGGATCTTTCATAATTTCAAGATCCCGTTCCTGCCTGACAATGCTGTCTATATTGTCAGAGGGTATATTACCCGGATATAGGACATTTAACATCCATTCAACAGTTGCTGACGCATCCTTATTTCCGAGAAGAGCCAGTTTAACTACAAATAATCCGTTACTATTATTGCTATTCTTAAGAGCAGCTGTCACTTCCCTGGCTGTTCCTCTTCGTAATGTATATATATCCTCCTGATCCCGTAAAATATCAAACACTACATGCTCAGCTGATTTCCGCTGGCTGCTTCTGATAAGTTTTTCGCTATAGATTCCTTTTGTATCAACAATAGTTTCATACTCATAAATATAATGATTCCCCGCTAAGAATACTACATTAAATTTCTGTTTGGGATTATTACACTCCATCAAAGTATCTGCGTTAATATATGAATTAACAGACTGCACTTTCATGTTTGTATCAAACAATGATTTCAGATATTTTAATCCATTTATAAAGTTGGACTTACCACCTGCGTTCTCACCTACGATAACTGCCGTTTTCAGCAGGTCATATCCTGTTTCTGTTGTAGTATAGTTATCCGGAAAGCGCTTCTTTACTTTCCCGCCTGGTGCTTCTAATGAAAACTCACACTCTTCCTTGAACGAACAAAAATTGTCAAACATATATCTTATGAGCATACTTCCACCGCCTTTCAATAATCATTATATACTAAAAAGAGCCAATGTAAACCAGTTTTTCGTTTTACATCGGCTCTTTTTATAGATATCATGTTAAAAAGTGAGCACCAAATATTAAATACATACTTTTAGCTGTTTTTTGTTAATTTTGCTCTTTCTATTAAATCGTGCAACTCCTATGAAATCATCATTATTTTTCTTCTGAACCACTCTTTTTCCTTACATAGAATACGGCTCCAATAACAATCAGCATAATACAGATACCTATAATAATGATTATCGTATTATTCCATGCATATTTTGAAGTACTGTCATCTGTCTTAGGTGCAGGAATGGTTTCATCAGATTTGTTGTCTGCCTGAGCGTTATCACTCATAATCTTGGCATCAACAACAATCGTGTAATCTGATGCATGGGTAAATACAAGTTCCACATTTCCATCCGGATCAATCTGTCCGGCGCTGATAAATTCCAGTTCTCCGGTCTGTTCATTGTAGTAGAACAGGTTCGCATACAGTCCTGCATTCTTTGATTCCATGTTGACGGTCAGTGTGGCTGTAAATCCAAACTCTCCGTCATAAGCAAGAGTCAGATTCAAGGAAGAATGTTCCCCGGTCACGTTATTGATCACATCCACAGGAATGGATTTTCCGGCGTCGGCTCCGACTGTCACATCAAAATCAATATCTCCAGCTGCATCAGTAATATCCTTTCCATAAATCTTCCAGGAAAGACCATTTCCCATATCCAGAACAAGTGTTGTATCTTTGCCCTTGATACTGTCAATTACATCTTTCGGTACTACAGTTGTTCCGTTCATTGCAACCGTTACCGTATCGCCTGCCTTAGCTTCTTCAAGCTGTGGCTTGATAACATCCCAGCCCTCCTTGCCACTGTCGTCCTTGATGTATGGCTTAATTGAATCTCCTTTTTCCTTACCATTATCCGTATCAGGCTGTGGCTTCTGATTCTGATTACCATTGTCTGTGCCAGACTGCGGTTTCTGGTTTTGGCTGCCATTATCCTTGTTGCTGTCATCGGACTTGATCTTAGCGATCGGCTGTGTGTAACTGTGTCCGCACTTGGAGCAGGTATAGGTCATGATGCCTTCCTCTGTTGTCGTTGCAGCCTTCGTCACCTTTGATACATAGCTGTGTCCTGTTGCCGGAATATTCTCCGTGTAGCTGTCTCCACAGGAACAGGTGTATGTCCTTACCCCTGCCTCTGTACAGGTTGCCTCCTTCGTAATGCTTCCCGTATAGTTGTGAGTGTGCTGTTCCTCCGGCAGCTTCGCAATGCTCTCTGTGTAGCTACTGCTGCATCTGGTGCAGGTGTAGGTTCTGACTCCTTCCTCGGTTGTCGTCGGCTGCTTTGTTACGGTTGCTTTATAATCATGTCCCAATGCTGCCAGCTCTTTTCCGGTACTCATAAGTTTATCGCAGTCCGTACAATAGGTATCTCCTGCGTATCCGGTCTGCGTGCAGGTCGCTTCCCGCTGATTCCGTATTTCAGTGTGCGTGTGATCACATTCTCTTCTTGTAATCGTAATGCTTACACTTTCTGTCTCATAATTTCCCTTGTCAGCTCCTATATAAACCGCAGTCGCCGTCACAGCCACACCATCTGCAAGCACCGTGTCCTTATCTGCCTCCTGCCAGCTCCATCCTTCCTGAAGTGTAATATTGCCAACCTTCTTTGTGCTGTGTGCCGGTGTCATTGCAGCTTCCGGCATGTTTGGAGCTTTCGCTGCCTTATTGACCGTAACTGTTATTGTTCTAGTTACTGTATTGTAGTTGTTTGTGTCATCAGGTGTAAATACTGCCTGATAGCCTTTGTTGTTTACAGTCGGAATGATGTTCGTTCCTGTAAAGCTCCATGTTCCGGCAAGTGAATTGCCATCTGCCCCTGTCACACTTCCGCCTGTTATATCTGAACCGGTAAGCGCAGCATCCGGATTGTATCCACGCTCTGCAACGGTTGGTACTGTTACAACTATCGGAGTTGCCTTGGCTACTGTGATGGCTGCTGTTCCGGTAAGTTCCGCGTAATACGTACTGTCTGCCGGCTTGAATACCCAGCCCGCCTGTGTGGTTCCGGCTGCCGGTATCTCGTCCGGATTGCTCCATGAAAGAATACCTTCTATCACATCATCTGTACCGGCTTCCACAAAAACGGTATTTCCAAGTGTCAGCTTTGAAACCTTTTCCCCATAGGTCAGCGCATTGCTTCCATCTACAGATACGGTGTTTCCGCTCTTAATCTCTACCGTCTTCTTATCTGTAATACTAATCGTCAGCGTGTATCCAGCATTCGCATAGTTCTCCATCGAAGCTGTTACCGTGATAATTGCTGTCTTTCCAACCTTGGTCGAGTCTACCTGATTTACTTTATAGGTCAGATTTCCGGCTGTATCGACTGTTACCTCACTTAAAAGCTTCTCTGTATCTGTCTTTGCAACCGCATATGCTGTAGTTCCCCTATCCGTCGGAAGCTTTCCTGCAATATTCACACCGATTGCCTTACCGTCTGAACCGGAAGCATACGCATAGGTCTTATTTTCCGTGATGCTGGAAACGGTGAGTGGGCGTTTGGTAATATTTACCCAGGCGGAGCCGGAAGCATCCGCATAGCCGAACTGGGAGACCTTATAAAATACGATCTTTGGACCATTCGTGAAGTTGGTGTAGGTCAGGCTGTCCTGTGTGCAGCTATCTGCGCTTTCGCCGTATTTTACGGTTGCGCCACTGGGCACGCCGGTGAGGGTGATTCCGTGCGCCTTACCGTCATACACACCATCATAAGCCTCAGGCGAAATGCCGCTGAAGTTCTTCTGCGTGAGTTTGACCTTGATCTGCGCCGTCACAGGCATGCCGGGCTGCTCCACCTCGTTAGCAATCGAAGTAAGATCTAATGTTCCGGTGAGCGTCTGCTCCTCCAGCGTATTCGGATTATAACCGCTCCATGTGACGGGGATCTTATCAAATGTTTTGCCGTCCTCCGTGGTGATCGTCACGGTTTCGGGTAGTCCCAGCTCTTCCAGCGCCGTTCCGTAGGGCTTGTCCGTAATGCCAGTCAGCGTATGGCAGCTCTTTACCGTACGCTTGACAACCGTTACGTTATAGTCCTGAGTCAGCTCCTTGTAATTATTGGTATCTGTGGGAGTAAACACAATCGTGGTGGTCTTGCTGCCTGCGCTGTCCCAAGATTTCGCAGCACCTGCCTTGAAAGCGAAGGTGCCTTCGCCGCTGCCGCCGGTGAGGGTCGCTTCACTGTTGACATAAACCGATGCAGAAAGCGTCGGCCATTCGGTCACCACCGGATTAGCCTTCTGAATGGTATACTCCACGCTGGCAGTGGCAGCCTTGTTACCCTCGCCCACCGTGATGCTGGCGGTGTACTCGCCCGCGTCGGTGGGGAGCGCGCCGTTTTCCAACATCTGTTGACCATACGTGCCCGTCTTTATGTAGCTGATGGTGATCCCACTCGCCGCCGGACCCTGCCAATCGCTGCTTGCAGTCACCGTGGCGGGTTTGCCTTCCCCGCTGTAGGTCAGCTCGGCGGGGGCCGCAATGGTCACGCTGCCGCCGTTTCCGTCGGTCAGATAGCAGCCCTCTGCCGTACACTTCGCGGTGATGGTCGCGCCGCTTGCCGTGTACGTCCAGCTATGCTGATGCTGGGTCACGGTGAACGGCTCGCTGTAGCAATTGTAGCCGTTGCTGCACTGGACGTAAATGTGGTACTGATAGCTCTTGTCTACGGGCAGCCCGGAGATTGTGAGCGTCTTGCTCTTCTCGCCGGTATGCGTTGCAGTATTAACTTTTTTGAAACTCGTGGTCCAGTCGTTTTCTGATTCGTTAAACAGCTCCCACCAGTAGTAGTAGGTGACGTTCTCCGTTTCGGGCTCGGACGCGATTACCGCAGTCAGCGTGATATTGCCGTCCGTCGCAAACGCCGAGCTTCCGGTGTAGTTCGTATCGCTATTCGGATAGATCTTTTCGACCGCGAAGGGGGCTTTTTCAACGGTGACTTTTGACGGGATTGAATTGGCGTTGGGGAGCCATTCATTATCCGTTGTTTTTTTGTAAGCGTACCCCTTCGCCAGCAGCGCGTAGGGCTTGACATAGCCGGCATCGCTCGTGATCGCGCCGTAGCTGCCGCCGCTGAGGCTGGCGCTGCTGCCGTCGTCCTTTACAGCCACACGGCTGAAGGTGCCGTTGCTCAGCGAAAGCTTTCCGCCGTTCTTCGCCGTGACAATGGCGAGCTTCGTATCCTTGTCCTTGACGGTCAATTCCGCGTCTTTGCCGTCCACCGTCACATAGAAGCCTCCGTTGCTGCCCGTGACCGTCAGAGAAATGCCCTTGGCGATGAGGTCCACACCATCGACCGTTTTCCCGCCGGTCGCCAGCGTCACCGGCCCGCGGGTCAGCTCATAGGTGGTCCGCTTCCCGTTGACAGTGTCATCCACATTCTGATACAGCGTGATGGTCTTTGCACCGTCCGCCGCGTTCGCCGCCTCAATGGCAGTGGCAAAGGCCGTGTACCAGCTCGTCTTGTCGCCGATGGTCAGCGACGCCGCCATCTGCTTCTTACAGACACTGCAAATGCCCTTGCCGTCCGTGCCGCCGTTGTGCGTATGCGACACGACCTTGACATTTTCCAGCGTATTCACTCTATCATTGGTCACAGCCTGATTATCACTTGCTCCGTAATACGCCGCGCCCTCCGCCAGCAGGTCGGCGAGTTTGCGGTCGCCGTTGGTTTTGATCATCGTAAATGTGCCGCCGGAGAGCTTGACTTTGGTGGTGTAAAAATCCGCGAAGGTAAACGTGCCGCCGGTGATCGTCCCCGTGACATTGTAGTCAAACGTAACGCCGCCATATTTCTTTTCATTATTAAAGCTGCCGCCGCTGATGTTCGCGATGCTGCTGCCGTTGAATTTGACATTACCAGTGAAGGTACCGCCCTTGGCGTTCAGCGTACCGTTCACCTCGACGGAGGCGTCGGTAAATGTGACGCCCTCCTTCACCGTCGCCGTGCCGTCGATGGTCGCACCTTTATAGCTGCCGCTGGCAAAGGTCACGTCCGCGTTTTTAGCGACCGTCACATTCTTGGCGGTGTGCGTTCCGCCCTTCAGCGTCAGCGTGCCGGTCAGCGGCATGGAGGTGCCGAAAGCATACATATCCCGCAGCAGGGTCAGCGTCGGCTCGGTGCAGCCCTCATTGCTCCAGCCGTTCAAGGTCTGGATGGCCTCTACATAGCCGTGTTCCAGCGCACTGTCTTCCGTGAAGTAGGCAGTCTTGGTCGTGCCGTCGGTGCTCTGGGCGGTAATTTTCGTATACAGGTCCTTGTGGCACACAGAGCACACGGGGTTGCTGTCATCGGCGCACTGATGGACGCACTCCGGGAACTGCACCTTGTACGTTGTATAGCCGGTCAAGTCCACAATTTTAGCGCTCTTATCAACGATGCTCCATGTACCGTCCTTTTCGCCGTACAGCTCGCACTTTGCATGGTTGGTTTTCAGCAGGTCTTGAACGGTGAGGCTCTTGCTCTTCGTGCTGTCCGTGATCTTGCCGATGGTGCAGGCGTTTGTATTGCCATTCCACAGCTTCAGATTGTAGCCCGTACTTGTGGAGCCAGCCGCAGCATTGCTTAATACCAACTCGCCGATTTCGCCGCCAAAGCGCTCCAATGCGCCGCCGGCCTGCAGCTCCACGCGCGAAATCTTGCCGGTGTAGGAGTCGCCGACTGCAAGCGTTCCGTTGGAGGAAACGTAAAACGTGACATCGAGCGCCTGCGTTCCGCCGCCTGTTCCGGAATCCTTGACCGTCAGAGTCCTGGGTTTGTTCCCACCTCCGACGCTAATGTAATAACGCTCGCTGCTGACAGTTTTGCCATTCAGATCCAGCGTCGCTGAGTAGGTGTAAGAAGAAGAGCAATTTCCTGCGAGTGTCACATCCCGCAGCAGCGTCACGGTGTTGCCTCTGGCTGCATCAAACGCCTTCGTCAGCGTCTGATAATAGGCGCTATCGCCCACGCGCGCGTCGAATTGCGTATGGCACTTCTTGCAGGTGTAGCCGGTATCGTCCATCTCGTGCGTGCAGGGCACAAGATAGACCTTGCCGTCATCGCCCAGGCTGGTCACGCAGTCGGCGGCGTCCGCCTTGAAGTTCTCGGCGCTGAGCGTCACGCCGCTTGCCGGTTCGGCGATGGCCCCAAGATTTATGCCTTCACGCACGCCCACACGGATGACCGAATCCTCTCTCAATGCGCCTGATACAAGAATGGGCAGCTTCCAAGCTTCATTGGCGTAATAACCGGCCTTCACCGAGCCGGAAATAGTGAGCTCAGGAGTGTTGCTTTCCCTTCCGTCGTAGTAAACGTCATATTGAGAGTTGTCGGTAACGGTAGCATCGGTGAGGGTAATAGCGCCCTTTCCATAGATGCCGCCGCCCTCAAAGGTACTGTTGTTTCCGGTGATCGTCACATTCTCGACGGTTACCCCTCTCTCCGAATAAATGCCGCCCCCGTGGCCATAACTTGTATTCCCCGTGGCGGACGCCTTGTTGCCGGTGATCGTGGCGTTGGAGATCGAAACTGTGCCGGCGTTAAAGTGGATATAGATCCCGCCGCCGTTGCCGGCGGTCGCCTTGTTGCCGGTGATGGCTCCGCCGTCCATGGTGAAGCTGCACTTCTCACCCACATATACGCCGCCGCCACCGCCGTCAGACGCACCCGCAGTGTTATCGGAAATGGTTCCGCCATGCATGGTGAATCTTGGCGGGTCGGTCTGATTCGTCGTGCCGACAAGGAACACACCGCCGCCGCTGCCTGCTTTATTACCGGTAATCTCTCCACCATACATGGTAAAGGACGAGCCGGTCTGATAGGCGCTGCCCTTTATACCGACCTGCACGCCGCCGGTGATCGTGCCGCTGTACAGTTCAAATTTGCCGCCGTTGACGGTCACTTCGCCTTGAACCCTGCCGCTGCCGATGCAGTCGGTCAGCGTCAGCGTCGCGCCGCTGCCGATGGTGATTTTGCCGTTGATCGTCTGCCCGTTCAGGCAGAGGTTGACCTCGCCTTCTGGCACAGCCCAGCTCCCCGACACAGACCGCGTCAGATAATAGCTGCCCGCAGAATTAGGCAGGGAATCGGCTGCCGTCCATGCTGTGCTGTTGTTATGGGTATGACCGTTGTACCGCTGTCCTTGCCGCAGACACAGTGGGTATGCTCGCCGGACTGTGCGTCCGCCAACAGCGCGGTCTGGCTGTTGAACCAGCCGAGCAGCGCCTCGAAGTCTGCGCCGGTGATCTGCGCCTGCTGCTCTGCGTTCAGTGCTTCATAAGCATCATACGCCGCCTGAATGTCGTCATAAGCTGCGTCCAGCTCGTCGGCGGTCATGCCGTCCAACTCACTCACGATGGGCAGCGCATCGATCATCGTCTGCACAGCGGATACCGCCGCGTCCGCATTGTTCCCGGCGTTTTCATCCTCGCCGCTCTCCGGCGCATCTGCTTTACTGTCCTCAGCGCCACCGGCGTCAGGGGTACCGGTATTTTGCGGGTCACCCTCTGAACCGTTCTCTTCCTCATTCGTTCCAGCCTGTTCGGATACGGCGGGCGAAATTTCCTCCTGCCGCTCCTGCTGCACGATGGCGCCGCTCTCCGGCGTATCCTCCGCCGCTCGCACGGGTGCGGGCAGGAGCGTCAGACACAGCGCCAGCGCCATGAACATACTCAATACTCGTTTTTTCATAAGATTCTCCTTTAGGATATATGTATAAGGTTTATATTCAGCCCGTTCAAGCACAGGCTCAGCTTTTATAGATCATCCGGAATGAGCCACAGCTTTTTTGCGGCTGTCCTGGCTTCCGCCCGGCGCTTCACGTCCAGCTTGTCGAGAATGTGGC
>OJQR01000843.1_pt1 | contig 16862 bp, 16 predicted proteins | sample 1599011 | NCBI WGS metagenome assembly OJQR01 (sample SAMN03922456, study PRJEB24848) | human gut metagenome | isolation source: stool sample | host: Homo sapiens | place: Germany | collected 2009-11 | reverse complement strand
CCTAAGCCTTCGTCGGCAGCGTCAGATGTGTATAAGAGACAGGTACGTATTCATGGGTACAACTGTAACACAAGAATTTAAGAAACGGTACAATGCAAAAGTGCTTAATGCTCGCTATACATTTGAGAAATATATACAGTATAAGGATATACAAAATACTTTGGAAGCACTAAATATAGATAGAGAAAAATTCTGGTATCTATTATTGTTTGTTTCTGATTACATTTATGGAAGTTGTTTGGAAGGAATTAAGGTTAAAGAAACTTCAAGAGTATTAGTGGAGAAACTCATGCAACAGCTTGGGAAGAATATTGGTAATAGTGGCTGTATATTATCTTTTATAAAACCAATGACACTAACATTAAAATTACAGGAAAAACATCGCTCTATAGAAATCGACGACCCTATATCATTAGCTTACATTTATCTTGTATATGAAGCAGGGAAGGACTATTTCAGTAATGATAAGCCAACAAGATTTGATACACAAGGAATAGATAGAAAAGGCAAAGACACAGAATATAAAACTATTCTAGTAGCAATGTTCTATAAATTATTGAAGAGTTTCTTTAAACTATTGCCCAAAACAAATACAAGTAAATCTGCAAAAGCATATAGTACAGTTTCTTTGAATAAGACACTATTAATTTCAAGACTTGTTTATTTGACTAACCTATCCAAAGACAAACGGTATACGGGAGTTGATGAGAAAAATAGCAAGCTGTGTCCTAACTTCATAAAAGACCAGATAAAATCTTACAAAGATTATGAAATTCTTAGAGCTAACAAATTTTATAAATGATTCATCAAGGAGGGGTAAATTTATTGGGCTGTTTTTACCCCTCTTGTCATTTTTCAAAACATCCCCTTATTTTATATTCTCTCTCTATCTTTGCAGCGTTGGTAATATTGCCAATTATCTTAAATTTTTATAGATAATGAATAAAAACATTGTAACATTAAAAGACCTCTTTATTGGAGGTAAAATGATTGCTTTTATTAAGGGTAATCGTAGTGTTAATTCAAAGAACATTTCAAGAAAGAAAAAGTCCTTTGAGAAATTTGGAATGAATCTTGTTCCTTTAATGTATGTAGACGGACAAAAAGCGGTAAATGACGGCTGTACTTTGGTGCATCCTATTACGAAAGAGGATATACCGGATGAAGAAGCAAGTAAGTATGTTGCCATTGTTGAGGGACAACATAGATATACGACAGCCGAAGAAACAGGTTTAGATGAAGAAAAGCTGTTCTTGTATGAATGTTACAGCAATGAGAACACTAAAGAGATTCTCTCTGAAACAAACACAATTACTGACCCGTGGAGTGGTGCAGATTATGCTAATGGCGCGGCACTATTTAATCCCCAAAATGAGTTGGCAAAATTTACAAAAGAACTTGCCGATTTAGGTTATCCAACCACTACGATAGGTTATATTGCTTGTTTTGCTCCTGGTAAGTTGGGTTCGTCGGCAGCGTCAGATGTGTATAAGAGACAGGGTAAGTTGGGAAAGACAGCATACTGTAATTTGATTGCAGGTAAAGAAATAAAAACAGATTATAATCTGGAACGTGCTAAATACTTTTTGGATGCAGCACGAACTAAATTTGACAATTCCTTTATCGCTAAAAGATACTTGATTACTGTAGTTGCCGACCTGTCTACAGAACATGGGTATAAACTTGTTTGTGACGCTTTAAAACAAATGCCAGATGCTATAGTAAAAAGAGTCCTAGAAGCTAAAAGTGAAGAGAAACAAAGTATATTGAAAATGACCTTAGAAAGTCTACTCAATAAATAATTAGAATATAGCCAGTTGTCAGTGATGATAGCTGGCTTTTTTATCTCTATTACAAGTGATGCCAAGAAATTATAATAGTGAATTACCTAGTCACTGTTGTGTTGGAAGAATGTCGTATAGAATATTCTGATAGGATAAATGTTTTATTTTTATTGCTTTCTTTTCTTAAATAATTGGTTGTTATGGCTAGAAGATGTATTTTTGTAGTGGTTGAAATGAGATGTTGTCACAGAATTTAATAACCGATTATGTAATTGCTTGATAATCAATATAGGTAATAAAGATAGCTTGTTTTTATTACTTTTGCCGTATTAACAAGCGAAATATTTCCAAAAAGATGCGCAAAGTATACTACATCTATAATCCACAGACCCAGACTTATGATCGAATTTACCCTACCGTACGGCAGCGTGCGCTTAGTATCCTGCGTCGGCTTTTCTATGGAATGGGGTTGGGAGCAGGTTGCTTTATTGTATTGCTTTTGATTTTTGGTTCTCCGTCGGAGAAGGAATTAAGAATTGAAAACAGCCGTCTTTTGGCGCAGTACAATGTGCTTTCCCGGCGTTTGGACGACGCTATGGGGGTGCTTCAGGATATTCAGCAACGTGACGATAATCTGTATCGGGTGATTTTACAGGCAGATCCTGTTTCTCCGGCTATTCGCCAGGCAGGTTATGGTGGGACGAACCGTTACGAAGAACTGATGGATTTGGCGAATGCCAAGTTGGTGGTGAACACGACTCAAAAGTTGGACGTGCTTTCCAAAAGGCTTTATATCCAGTCGAAATCTTTCGATGATGTGATTGATATGTGTAAGAACCATGATGAGATGCTGAAATGTATTCCGGCCATACAGCCTATTTCGAATAAGGATCTTCGTCAGACAGCATCCGGTTATGGTACACGTATCGATCCTATTTATGGTACGACAAAGTTCCATGCAGGCATGGACTTCTCTGCTCATCCGGGAACGGATGTATATGCTACCGGAAACGGAACAGTGGTGAAAGTGGGATGGGAAACCGGATATGGTAATACCATTGAGATAGATCATGGCTTCGGGTATCTCACTCGGTATGCTCACTTGCAGGGATTTAATACGAAAGTCGGAAAGAAAGTGGTACGTGGTGAGATTATCGGAAAAGTGGGTAGTACAGGAAAAAGTACCGGTCCGCATCTGCATTATGAAGTGCACGTGAAAGGGCAGGTAGTGAATCCGGTCAATTATTATTTCATGGATTTGAGTGCCGAAGATTATGAAAAGATGATTCAGTTGGCAGCCAATCATGGTAAAGTATTCGATTAAAATCTTAAAACAGGAGTGTTATGCTTAATACAGACAAAGAATTGAAGCTATATTATTCAATAGGGGAGGTTGCCGACATGTTCGGAGTCAATCCGTCATTGCTCCGTTTTTGGGAAAAGGAATTTCCGCAAATCTCTCCTAAGACAGCGGGAAGAGGAATACGTCAGTACCGCAAAGAAGACGTAGAAACGATCGGTCTTATCTATCATTTGGTAAAAGAAAAGGGCATGACACTTCCCGGTGCCCGGCAACGTTTGAAGGATAATAAAGAAGCTACGGTTCGTAATTATGAGATTGTAAATAAGCTGAAAGCGATAAAAGAAGAGCTTTTGGCTATTAAACGCGAATTGGATGGACGGGAATAAATAAATGCTAATCGATCATGGATTCGATAGGCAAGAAACCTCATAACAAAATGAACGGTGAACAATTTGCATGATACTGCAACTTATTCACCGTTCATCGTTTTCTTATTTACCGTTTGAAAGCTATTCTTCTACACGGCTCACCTGTTTGATATTCTGTATTTTCTTCAGATTGTTGCAGATGGTTTTTACATCATCCACATCATGTACCCATAACTGAATTTTTCCTTCAAAGATACCATCTTCGGTTTCGATGGTTAGCTTACGGATATTTACATTGAGCTGCCTGGAGATAACCTGGGTGACTTCATTCAAAAGTCCCATATTGTCTATACCTTTTATATATATATATACCAGGAAAGATAATTCTTTGTGTGTATCCCATTCTGTTGCTAATATACGGTTGCCATAACTGCTCTTCAGTTTGGCGGCAACAGGGCATTGGCGTTTGTGGATAATGATCCGGTCGTTTTCATCCACATATCCCAATACATCATCACCGGGAATAGGATGGCAACATTCGGCCATGATATATTTCTTCTGCAAACTTTCTTCCGTCAGTTTGAGCACCTCTTTCGGGTTGATTTTTTCTTTTTCCTGCGGTTCTTTCTCTTCCTGCTTCTCTTTGCTATTGCCGAAAGAGAAAGTCAGATATTTCTTCCAGTTACTGGTTTGCTTTTCTTTCAGTTCATTCTTGTCCGCTTCTCCCAAAACGATTGCTTTACTGCCAATGGCAGCCAGCAGTTCTTCCTCATTCTTGGCATTATGCAGTTTGCGTAGCTTTTCGATAACAGCTTCTTCCGGACGGACTTCCTCCTTTTTCAGAAACTCACTAAGGATTTCTTCTCCTATCTTCTGGTTTGCTTTACGCTCTTTGCGGAGAATGGCTGCTATCTTGGCGCGGGCACGGGCAGTGGTTGCAAAAACTTCCCATTGCGGTTGTACGCGTTGCGATTTTGAAGTAAGGATTTCAACTTGGTCACCACTTTGCAATTTGTGGCTCAACGGCACTAATTTATGATTGACTTTGGCGCCAATACAATGGCTACCAATATCCGTGTGCAGGGAAAATGCAAAGTCGAGAGCCGTAGAGTTCTGCGGCATAGTCTTCAGTTCGCCTTTAGGAGTGAACACGAATATTTCAGAAGCAAATAAATTTAGCTTAATGGTATCCAGAAAGTCAATGGCATCCGGTTGCGGATCATCTAATATCTCCTTAATCGTTCTTAACCATTTTTCCAATTCACCTTCATCCTCGCTGCCTCCTCCTTCTTTGTATTTCCAGTGGGCTGCGAAACCTTGTTCGGCAACGTCATTCATCCGTTCACTACGAATCTGGACTTCAATCCATTGTCCGTTGTTACCCATCAGAGTGACGTGCAATGCCTGATAACCATTAGCTTTAGGATGGCTGACCCAATCGCGCAAACGGTCCGGGTGGGGTTTGTATATCTTGGAGATAGAAACGTAGATATCGAAACAGTCATTGAGCTCTTCTTCTTCATTACGTGGTTCGAAGATGATTCGAACAGCCAGTAAATCGTATATTTCTTCGAAAGGAACATGTTTGGTCTGCATCTTGTTCCAGATGGAATAGATTGATTTTACACGGGCAAGTATCCGGTATTTCAATCCCATCTTATCCAGTTGGGTACGAATCGGGGCCGTGAAGTCGTTGAAAACCTTGTCACGTTCAGCGGCAGTAGCATTCAACTTCTCTTCTATTTCCGCATATTCTTCGGGATGTTCATATTTGAAGCTTAGATTCTCAAGCTCCGTTTTTATCTTATAAAGCCCCAAGCGGTTGGCAAGTGGAGCATAGATGTAAAGCGTTTCGCCTGCAATCTTATATTGCTTGTTGGGTAACATGGAACCAAGGGTACGCATGTTGTGCAAGCGGTCTGCTATCTTGATAAGAATGACCCGGATGTCGTTCGACATGGTGAGCAGCAACTTCTTGAAGTTCTCTGCCTGTGCCGAAGCGCGGTCACCGAAGATTCCACCGGATATTTTAGTCAGTCCGTCCACAATCTGGGCGATCTTCGGACCAAAGATATTCTCGATGTCTTCCACTGTGTAATCAGTGTCCTCTACCACATCATGCAGCAAGGCTGCACATATAGAAGTGGAACCGAGACCTATTTCATTGCATACAATGCTGGCAACGGCAATTGGGTGCATAATATAAGGTTCGCCCGAACGGCGTTTGATACCTTTATGCGCCTGATTGGCAAAGTTGAAAGCCTTCGTAATGATTTCAACTTTTTTGCGATGCTTAGTATTGAGATAATCATTCAGTAGTTCGTGGAACGCCTGATTAATCATCTCTTCGTCAGCTATTTCTTTGGGGGCCAGATTATCCATAATTGTTATCCTTTCACTTGCTTAGTTCTGCAAAAATAAGCAAATTTCCGAACGATGCAAGCAGGAAGTTATTTATTTGTATATTTTCAATCGTTTTCCTGCTGCAATTTTAGTGCTAGACATTCCATTCCACCTTTGTATATCCTTAATTGTGACACCATACTTTCTGGCAATAGTGGATAAAGTGTCTCCACTTTTTATTGTATAATAGGTCAGATTTCCCTTACCGGCAACTGCTGATGTCGTTTTGCGGGTTGCAGGTGTAATATCCTTTACAGCAACGGTTTTCCGGTTGCGGAACAACTCATCGGCACGATGCGTATAAATCGTATCTTGCTTATCGATAAAAGTACTGATCGCGTCAATAGGCAGTCTTAACGTATAAGGTTTGCTGTCACCCGGAATCATTTGCTTCTTATATTGCGGATTCAGACTCTTGATCTGATCCAGAGGTACATTACAAAGGTCAGCGATTTGTTCGAAGTGCAGATTTTTGTTTACTTGCACTGTGTCAGTACTTGCCGGAATATTAGTTTCCATCGGGCAGATATTGTGATCGCAGTAGTAAGTCATCACATAGTTGGCAGCGATAAAGGCAGGCACATAGCCACGTGTTTCTTTAGGCAGATAATTGTAGATTTTCCAATAATCAGTTTCGCCATTGGCACGGCGGATTGCCTTATTGATTGTACCGGGGCCACAGTTATAAGCAGCAATTACCAGGTTCCAGTCTCCATAGATATCATACATTTCTTTGAGGTAACGTGCGGCAGCCCAAGTCGCTTTAATCGGGTCACGGCGTTCATCTACCAGGCTGTTTGATTCCAAACCATAGATCTTACCTGTACCAATCATAAATTGCCACAGACCGGAAGCACCTGCACGTGATACGGCTGATGGGTTCAACGCAGATTCGATAATCGGCAGATATCTTAGTTCCAGTGGAAGTCCGTATGCATCCAGTGCTTCTTCAAAGATCGGCATATAGAAGTTGCAGGCACTTAGCATGAAAGAAACCTGATTGCGCAAGCGTCCTGCATACATATCGATGAATTTGCGGATAATATCATTATAAGGCATTTCCATGATGGCCGGGATGCGTGACAAGCGGTCGATATAGACAGAGTCACTGAATAAAGGATTGATTTCAGCCGTACTGCAATCCTTGCCTAAATCAATATAATTTTTAGCTTTCCAGTCATTCAATAGACTGTCAAGTGGATAAGTCATACTTTTAGGCAGGTCGATGCTTTCTTTGCGTTCAGTTCCATTTTCACGAATCACTACATCTACACTTTGCGCTTTTACCTGCGACGTGGCCACTAGTAAAAGAAAAATAATCGAACAATAGTTAACTAATTTCTTCATGCTTCAATAATAAGATCAATCTAAATTGTGTTTTTTAAAATCGTAATACGCATTGCAGACCAACCGACTTGTTTTTAAAACTGTTGGAGCGGAACTGGTTGTTATTATCAATAACGGCCGGCTCTACTTTCATACTCAAGTCGGGGGTTATATCGAAGTTGGATAACTCCGCATCTACATAAGCGTCGATGATAGAGATCAGGTAAACTCCGATAAAAGCAAATATACTAAGGTCCCGATAACGACGGAACATATCTTTTCTTCTTTTTAGTGTGTTTTTTAGCTGCTCCTCATTATAAGTGGAGTTCGGGGGCAACAAATCTTCGTAACTTTTCGTATTCGGATTGCTGTCCATAATGTCCAGATAGGCTTGCGAATAGTCTTTGTACATCTTACCGTTCCAACTTAAGGCGTAAGCACAACCCGCAAATCCTCCATATATAATAGGTAATTTCCAGTATTTACGGTTGTAAATCTGTCCTCCACCGGGGAATACGACTGCCAGCCACGTTGCTTTGGTCGGATTCGGGATAAATATTTTCTTGTTAATATCTTGAGCTGGTGGCGGCACAGTGTCGGTCTTTACAACAATGGAGGCAGGTTGCTCTATCTTTTTCAGCTCTTTCTTGTTGGCTGCATCCAAGCTGTCCGCTATCTGTATTTTAGCAGCTGACAAACTGTCGATGGCCGGAAGTTCTTTGGATGGTATGATTTGGATAGAATCCTTCTTCACCGAGTCCTGTATAATCGGATCACGATGCCTTCGTGCACGGGCTTTCGGCGCTTCGCGCTGTATGATTGTTGTATCTTTCCATGCCGGAGTAACAGTGGATTGTGCATACACATCAATCCCTGCCACCTGTAAAAAACAGAGAAGCAGGGCGCTGACTAGTAACTGATATTTCTTACTTTTTCTTGTCATTTACTTCTTTAGCGTATCGAAGATTTCCATGATACGTTCCAGTTCCTCCTCGTTCCCGAAAGGAATACTGATCTTGCCTTTTCCCTTTTCAGAGCAGGTGAGTTGTACCTTGGTGTTGAAAAAGCCGGAGAGTTGTTGCTTCAATAAGTTGAATTCTTCAGGAAGTTTACCACGTTTGGGTGTTATTTTCCGTGTGCCGCTTTTCACAGCTTCTCCTTCGCTTAATGATTTAACAATTTCTTCTACTTTGCGGACTGAATATCCGTGTTCTTGTATTTCTTCGAATATTTTAACTTGTAGTTTAGGGTCGCCTAATGAAATCAGTGCACGGGCATGTCCCATGTCCAACTGCTTGTTTTGCAGGGCCATCTGTATCGGAGCCGGCAATTTCAGTAAGCGCAGGTAGTTGGCGATCGTCGTTCGTTTCTTTCCGATACGTTCGCTAAGACGTTCCTGTGTCAGTTCGTACTGATCGAGCAGATGCTGGTAGGCAAGTGCGATTTCTACGGCATTCAGGTCTTCACGCTGGATATTTTCAATCAGCGCCATTTCCATCATGTTTTCGTCGTCGGCAGTGCGTATATAAGCAGGGATCGTTTTCAGTCCTGCTCTTTGTGATGCACGATAACGACGTTCTCCCGCGATGATCTGATACTCATCGTCCGAGAGTTTGCGTAAGGTAATAGGTTGGATGATACCGATTTCCGCAATGGAATCAGCCAGTTCCTGCAATGCTGTTTCGTCAAACTCACGGCGGGGCTGGTTGGGATTGACAGTAATCTTTGCCAGCTCTATTTCATTAATGGAAGAAGACCCTTCGGTTTTCACATCATCCATTGAGAGCAAGGCGTCGAGACCACGTCCTAATGCATTTCTTTTTTGTGTTGCCATATCTTCTTCTTTCTTTTATTTATTTCGGTTGATAATCTCTTTAGCAAGGGCCAGGTGATTTTTGGCGCCGGTAGATTCCGCATCGTAAAGGATGGTCGGGACACCGTAGCTGGGAGCCTCGCTCAATTTCACATTTCGTTGAATAACGGTGTTGAACACCAGTTCCTGGAAATGACGTTTCACTTCGTCGTAAATCTGATTAGCCTGACGCAGACGGGAGTCATACATTGTCAGTAAGAAACCTTCGATTTCTAAAGCCGGATTCAGTTTCGACTTGATGATTTTGATGGTATTCAACAATTTGCTGATACCTTCAAGAGCAAAATATTCAGCTTGAACGGGGATAATCACGGAGTCGGCTGCCGTTAGGGCGTTGATCGTGATTAGTCCTAATGAAGGAGAACAGTCTATCAGAATATAGTCATATTCTTTCTTCAAAGGCGTGAGTACTTCTTTTAGTATCTTTTCTCGGTTTGGGAGGTTCAGCATTTCAATCTCTGCTCCTACGAGATTGATGTGCGAAGAGATTACTTTCAAAGAATCAATCTCCGTATCAAGGATAGCGTCCTGTACGTTGGCTCTGTCAATAATACATTCATAGATAGTGCATTCCGACTGCTTGATGTCTACTCCCAAACCGGAAGAGGCATTAGCTTGCGGGTCGGCATCTACTACGAGTACCTTTTTTTCCAGTGTAGCAAGTGAAGCTGCGAGATTAATCGTAGTCGTTGTCTTTCCTACACCGCCTTTTTGATTGGCCAAAGCAATAATTTTTCCCATATTCTCTAAATTTATTGGCAGCGAAATAAGTGATAAATCCTTAGAGCGCCTACGAAAAAAGAGAAACTTTGCAATTTCTGTTGATAAGTCGCCTGTTTTGTTAATAACTGTCGGACGAAACGGTTACCAAACTTCGACAGGTTCATCATTTACCTTTCTCTTTATGAGCTTGCAAATATACATATTTATATTGGATATTTATTTCTTTTTTTGCTCGCTTGCAGAAGATTAAGATTTGTAAACGGGTAGGAGTGGGGGTGAAAGAGACTTTTCGATCTGATGCGGGGAGGTGTTTGGTGGTACGGCTTCTTTTTGTTACTTTTGTGCGAATATAAAAAAGGAAAGGATTGAATATATGGAAAAAGAGAAGCCGTTGATACTTGTTTCGAATGACGATGGCGTGATGGCTAAAGGTATTAATGAACTGGTGAAGTTTCTTCGCCCTTTGGGTGAGATTATAGTGATGGCACCTGATGCTCCGCGTTCCGGTAGTGGGTGTGCGCTGACGGTGACGCAGCCGGTTCATTACCAGTTAGTAAAGAAAGAAGTGGGCTTGACTGTTTATAAATGTTCGGGAACACCGACCGATTGCATCAAATTGGCACGAAACACAGTGCTCGACCGGACACCGGACTTGGTAGTCGGCGGTATCAATCATGGAGACAACTCTGCCACTAACGTGCATTATTCCGGCACAATGGGAGTGGTATTCGAAGGCTGTTTGAATGGAATCCCTTCTATAGGCTTCTCTTTGTGCAATCATGCACCCGATGCCGATTTTGAAGCTACCGGACCTTATATTCGCAGTATTGCCGCCATGGTACTGGAAAAAGGACTTCCTCCTTTAACCTGTCTGAACGTAAACTTCCCGGATACGACCGATATCAAAGGAATCAAAATCTGTGAACAGGCAAAAGGTCGTTGGACGAACGAATGGGCTGCCTGTCCCCGTCTGAACGATCCGAATTATTTCTGGTTGACCGGTGAATTTACCGATCACGAACTTGAAAATGAGAGGAACGATCATTGGGCTTTGGCAAATGGCTATGTTGCTATCACTCCGACCACGGTTGATGTGACAGCTTATCACTTTATGGATGAACTTAACAAATGGTTTAGTTAACTATCAACTATTATGAAGTATTATCTGATTGTCGGCGAAGCTTCCGGCGACTTGCACGCTTCTCATCTGATGGCTGCCTTAAAGGCAAAAGATCCGCAGGCTGATTTCCGGTTTTTCGGAGGTGATTTGATGGCTGCCGTCGGAGGAACGATGGTGAAACATTATAAAGAACTGGCATACATGGGTTTTATTCCCGTGTTGCTCCATCTGCGCACTATCTTTGCAAATATGAAGCGTTGTAAAGAAGACATTGTTTCCTGGCAACCGAATGTTGTTATTCTGGTGGACTATCCGGGATTCAATCTGGATATAGCCAAGTTTGTCCATGCAAAGACACAGATCCCGGTTTATTATTATATTTCTCCGAAGATATGGGCCTGGAAAGAGTATCGCATCAAGAATATAAAACGAGATGTAGACGAACTTTTCTCCATTCTTCCTTTTGAAGTAGAGTTCTTCGAAGGAAAGCATCAATACCCCATCCACTATGTTGGAAATCCTACCGTGGATGAGGTGGTGGCTTATCAGAAAGCTCATCCGAAAAATAAGGATCAGTTTATTGCGGAGAATCAACTGGAAGAAAAACCGGTAATAGCTCTTCTTGCAGGTAGCCGGAAACAGGAAATCAAAGATAATCTACCAGATATGTTGAAGGCTGCTTCTGCTTTTCCCGATTATCAGCTTGTTCTGGCGGGTGCTCCTGCCATTGCTCCTGAATATTATAAAAAATATGTAGGAGAGTCGAAAGTGAAAATCATTTTCGATCAAACCTATCGTTTGTTGCAACACGCAGATGTGGCGTTGGTCACTTCAGGCACGGCTACTCTTGAAACGGCATTGTTCCGTGTTCCCCAAGTCGTTTGTTATCACACTCCGATAGGGAAAGTGGTTTCCTTCTTGCGGCGTCATATCTTGACCGTGAAATTTATTTCGTTGGTTAATCTGATTGCCGACCGTGAAGTGGTAAAAGAGTTGGTGGCGGATACGATGACCGTGAAGAATATGCAAAATGAATTGAAAAATATCATTGAAAATGAAGCATATAGAAATGAAATGCTTTTGGGATATGAATATGTGGCGGAACGGTTGGGACCTGCCGGTGCTCCCCGTCATGCAGCTCGTGAAATGCTGCGCTTGTTGAAAAAATAACTTTCTTTTTCTGAATAAACGTAAAGCCGATGCAGTAATTGCACGGCTTTTTTATTTATTAAGCAGAAGACTAAAAAAAGAAAGGAAAAAGATATGAAAAAAATTAAGTGGCTTTTAGGAATGTTGTTATTGGCATTAGTGCCAATGTTGCAATCATGTGATGATGATGGTTATTCTATCGGAGATTTCAGCTGGGACTGGGCGACCGTTCGGGCAACCGGTGGAGGAGGTTACTATTTGGAAGGTGATCGTTGGGGATTGATTGATCCGGTTGCTACTTCCATACCTTGGTTTAAACCGGTGGACGGTGAACGTGTGGTGGCCTTTTTCAATCCTTTGTATGACATGGAAGGAGGAAAAGGAGTTCAGGTAAAGATGGAAGGTGTACAGGAATTGTTGACAAAGGAAGTGGAAGATATGACCACAGAGGAAGAAGCGGTGGAATTCGGTAATGATCCTATCCTGATTTATCAGGGTGACATGTGGTTGGGAGGAAAATTTCTGAATGTAATTTTCCGTCAGGAACTGCCTCGCTCGGAGAAACATCGTATCAGCCTTGTGCAAAATAAGATAGAAACGGGAGAACCGTCAGAACTGGGAACATTGAATGTCGCTGAAGATGGTTACGTACATTTGGAACTGCGTTATAACACGTATGAGGATGTGACTGACTATTGGGGATGGGGACGAGTTTCTTATAATCTGGAAAAGTTCTTCCCAACGGAAAAAGATGCCGAATCAACAATGAAAGGTTTTAAAGTGACTATAAATTCAAGAGAACATGGAGAAGGAAGAGTGATCGTTCTTGATCTGGATCATCCGGTAGGTGTGCCGGAAACTGCGAAGGATGTACACTCCACTTCTTCGATCCGATAACCTAACTATGATTTACTGTGTGTGAAAAAGGTCGGGATACTTCTATCGAAGTTCCCGACCTTTTGTATTGTGTGCAATTCTAATCGATGAGAAAAACTCCTGTTAGGACCACGTTAATGCATATAGGTAAACGACTGCTGCCGGTATGGCCATCAAAGAACTATCAAACCGATCGAGCATCCCTCCATGTCCCGGAAGAATATTTCCCGAATCCTTTACGTGCAATTGGCGTTTTAGCAATGACTCCGTCAGGTCGCCCCATGTACCGAATATAACCACAGCTAATGCCAGTCCTGCCCATTCCATCATTGACATAAATGGGAAGTAGTGAGCAAGTATAAAAGATACTCCGATTGCTACAACTCCGCCGCCGATAGAGCCTTCCCATGATTTCTTGGGAGAGATGCGTTCAAAGAGTCGGTGTTTGCCTATCAGTGACCCGATGCAATAAGCACCCGTATCATTCAGCCAAAGGAAAATAAAGATGGATAACGGTAGAATCGGATTATAGCTTATGCTACTGAATTCCGATGCCGGATCATTATGGAAAGCCAATACATTCAGCAAAGCAAAAGGCAGACCGATATAAAGTTGGCTAAGCATCGAATAAGCCCAGTTAAGTACCGGGTTCTCCTTTTTCAGATACAACTCGCTAATCATCATGTAAAGCAATAAAAGCACATACGGGATGAATATTTTCGAATCGGCTGCATCAATGCAGAATCCCATGATTGCGAGGAATAAATAAGCCCCGCCGAGCATATTAATGGTCTTGTTTATCTTGACTCCTTCTGCGCGCATATTTACCAACTGTGCAAACTCATAAATAGTCAGTGCACTGATAACGGTGAACAGAATGCCAAAACTGAATGCGTCATAAAGGATGCACCCTACCAAGATGGCAACGAAGAGTACACCCGTAATAGCTCGTTTTATGAAATTGTTAATCAAAATCTATTCGTTTTAATTAGTTGGACCCGTTAGCTTGTTCTTCTCCATTGGACTTACCCTCTACGGTAACTTTGCCTTCCACTGTAACCTTGTTACCTGCTGCGGCAACTTTGGTGTCAATGGGGGCTTGCTCCTCTGCAGTATTTTCAGCTTCTTCTTCTTTGATTTCTTTTTCTTCTTTTAACTTTTGGGCAAGTTCCCTTTCAGCTCTTGCGGCATCCTGGCTTTCTTTAGCAGCCATGATTTCTTCCGAACGCGAAGCCCAGGGGCGTTTGCCGAAGATACGTTCAACGTCTTCCGCAAAGATTACCTCTTTGTCAATCAGTAATTGCGTCAGTTCGTTGTGACCGGTCATACTGCTCGTTCACCATTCTCTTGACTTCTTCGTCAATTAGTTCGGCTGTCTTTTCGCTGTATGGACGGTTGAAAGAATATTCATCGTTGTTGTAATAACATAAATTCGGCAGCTTGTCGCTCATACCTAAATAAGCAATCATACCGTATGCCTGTTTAGTCACTCTTTCCAAGTCGTTCATGGCACCAGTTGAAATGCGGCCGAGGAATAAATCTTCAGCGGCGCGTCCTCCTAAAGTAGCACACATTTCATCCAACATTTGCTCCTTAGTAGTAATCTGACGTTCTTCCGGCAGATACCAGGCAGCTCCTAATGCACGTCCGCGGGGAACGATAGTTACCTTAATCAACGGATTGGCATATTCCAATAACCAGGAGATAGAGGCGTGTCCTGCTTCATGCAAAGCGATGGAACGTCTTTCAGCTTCCGTAGTAATCTTGGTTTTCTTTTCCAGACCACCGATGATGCGGTCTACCGCATCCAGAAAGTCTTGCTTGCCTACAAATTTCTTTCCGTGGCGGGCAGCGATCAATGCAGCTTCATTGCAGACATTGGCGATATCCGCACCCGAGAATCCCGGAGTTTGGCGAGCCAGCAAGTCTACATCAACACTATCGTCTATTTTGATCGGGCGCAAATGCACACCAAATACTTCTTTACGTTCATTCAAGTCGGGCAGATCCACATGTATCTGACGGTCAAAACGTCCTGCACGGAGCAATGCTTTATCAAGTACGTCTACACGGTTAGTAGCAGCAAGGATAATTACACCGCTGTTGGAACCGAAACCGTCCATCTCTGTCAATAACTGGTTCAAGGTGTTTTCGCGTTCGTCATTTCCTCCCATTGCAGGATTTTTGCCACGAGCACGTCCTACGGCATCAATCTCATCAATAAAGACGATACAAGGAGCTTTCTCTTTGGCCTGTTTAAACAAGTCGCGAACACGGGATGCACCTACACCCACAAACATTTCCACGAAGTCAGAACCTGCCAGTGAGAAGAAAGGAACATTAGCTTCACCCGCCACAGCTTTGGCAAGCAAAGTTTTACCGGTTCCCGGAGGGCCTACCAGCAATGCTCCTTTGGGTATCTTACCTCCCAAATCCGTATATTTCTGCGGTTCCTTCAAGAACTCTACAATTTCCTCTACCTCTTGTTTCGCTTCTGCCAAACCCGCTACATCCTTAAATGTAATCTTGATGGCTCCACCTTTTTCAAAAAGCTGGGCTTTTGATTTTCCTACGTTAAATACACCGCCGGGGCCACCACTGCCACCTCCGCTCATACGGCGCATGAAGAAGATCCATAACGCTACAAGCAAGACAAGCGGGAGTATCTGGATCAGGATTGCGGGAAAAATATCCGATTTGGGCGGATAGTCGGAAGAACCGTCAAAATGACCGGCTTCCTTTTCTGCCTGCAAAAACTCTTCCAGTTTATCGGTAGATGGCGTTCTACTTGTAATGATAGGGTTACGTCCCACTTTGGTAGAGTCCGCTCCAAAAACAGCCCCTACAGCAGTCGGTTTAAGAAAAGCTTCTATTGACTTATCTTCATAACCCAATACTTTGCTTACATAGCCCTTTTTTACGTAGTCCTGAAACTCACTGTAAGTTACAGCTTTGCTTCCAGCTCCCTTTGAATCACTGCCCCACCAGAGGCCGAGAAGCATAAGGGCAATAATCATATACATCCAGTTCAGGTTGAACTTAGGCATATTAACCTTATTGTTAGGTTTATTGCTATTGTTATTATTGCTATTATTATTGTCCATAATCATTAATTAGTCTAAATCGGGGATTTGAGTAAGTTTGGCATCTGCCCAAAGGTGTTCAAGATTATAAAAATCTCTTGTCTCCGGTAAAAAGACGTGTACCAGTACATCGGCATAGTCCATTGCCACCCATTCAGCATTCTGGAGTCCATCGATTGCATAAGGTTTGCTATCCGCACCTTTGCGTGTAAATTCCTTGATTGAATCTACAATGGCACTCACTTGACTGGGAGAATTTCCCTGACAGATAACGAAATATTTACAGATGGTATCTTCTATGCTGGTTAAATCGGCAACGATTATCTTTTTACCTTTTTTCTCTTGAATTCCTTCTTTTATTTTTTCAATTAATACTTTAGTATCGTTCATTCCTGTAATTGGGATTAATAATTCATGTTCTCTATTTGTTTATAACAAAAAAAGGCAACCCTTTGTTTCTGATTATAAACGTGATATTTTTGACAAATATACGCTGATTTATTGGATACAAGAAAGTTATCCCTCAATTTTTGTGTTTTTTAGTGGAGATACTTTTGTTTGGAAAGCTTATTTGGACATTTTTGCAAAAAAAATATCGGATTTGTTTTGAATTCCCAAAATATTTGTATCTTTGCACCCGCAAACGAAAATCATTGGGCTATGGTGTAATGGTAACACTACAGATTCTGGTCCTGTCATTCCTGGTTCGAATCCAGGTAGCCCAACAAAACACCAGCTTTTTACTGACAAAAACCCGCTAAAAATGCAATTTTAGCGGGTTTTTTTGTGCTTTGACAAATACCATCCGAAAAAAGTTGACGCTAATTCGGTGGCTAATTCGGTGACACGAATGC
>OJQR01000756.1_pt1 | contig 18341 bp, 14 predicted proteins | sample 1599011 | NCBI WGS metagenome assembly OJQR01 (sample SAMN03922456, study PRJEB24848) | human gut metagenome | isolation source: stool sample | host: Homo sapiens | place: Germany | collected 2009-11 | reverse complement strand
ATCTTGATGTGAATAATCTTACTCCTATTGAAGCGCTGAATAAACTGAATGATATTAAGAAGATAGTCAGGGGGAAATAATTATTTCCCCTTTGATTTTAGTAACTCCTCCACTTTCCTGTAAAACAATGAAAGGTGATGCCCGTCTACAAATCCGTGATGAATAGTCATGGCGATAGGCATTACTAATTTGCCTTTTTTGATGATTGCTTTCCCAGCATTCAGTAGCGGATAATTGTTGCCGCTTTGTTTTTCCTGTGTCCCAGTGATTGAAGTAAAATATAAATCGGGAGTTGCGCTTAATAGAATCAGCCCATAATCTCCGTTGGCTACCTCTCCGTTTTCGGCTGCATACGGATCTCCATTTTCGGGAATGGAATCAATTATCTTTCGGGCTTCCTGATAAAAGGTCTCGAAATCTTCGTGATAAGGGAAACGTATGGTGAAGAATTTACCGTTTTCTTTTATCTTGATCGGAGATAGAATATCTATTTGGTCATAGAGTACTACACGACCTTCCGGATCAATGCGATAGCGTAATTCTGGAATCTCGTTGGCTGCGCGAAGCACCGCATAAAGGTAATGGAGGAAGAAAGACTGGTGAGCCTCTTTGGCCCGTTTTTTTGCTCCTCCGCATTCTACTTCGGAGGTTATGGATAATTGTGGATTCTGGAAGCGGCGGAAGAAATTGAAATTCTCCTTCCGCTCCCAAGTTTCTATATCTATGATCTGTTTCATTTCTTTTCTACTTTCTTCCGGTTATAGAAGAACATGAAATAGACGCCTATTATGATAAACGGAACGCTTAACCATTGTCCCATATTGAACATCATGCTGTTTTCAAAATCTTCCTGATTTTCTTTTAGGAATTCGATGAAAAAGCGGAAGGTGAAGATATAAGTCAGACAAAGGCCGAAGAAGAAGCCGCGATGCAGTTTCTTACTGTAATTCTTATACAGGTAAATCATGATGAAGAACAGGATAAGATAAGCGATGGCTTCGTAGAGCTGTCCCGGATGACGGGGTTGCATATCTACACGCTCGAAAACGAATGCCCAGGGCACATCAGACGGCTTGCCTATGATTTCGGAGTTCATCAGGTTGGCAAGGCGGATGAAGCAGGCGGTGATTGGAGTAGCTACGGCAATCATATCCAGCACGTCCATATAATGGAGCTTCGTCTTGCGGCAATACAGCCAAAGGGCGATTATCAATCCTAATGTACCGCCGTGGCTGGCAAGTCCTTCATATCCGGTAAATTTCCAGTTTCCGTCCGGCATGAACTTGATGGGAAGAATCATTTCCCAAAAATGAGACAAGTAGTATCCCGGATCATAGAACAGACAGTGTCCCAGGCGGGCACCGATCAGAATACCAAAGAAACAGTAAAAGAAAAGCGGGTCAAACTTCTTTTCCTCTATCTTTTTATCCCGGTACTGGTAGTGAACAACCACATAAGCAAAGAATATTCCTACTGCCCACAGTAATCCGTAATAACGGATAGAAATGCCGAACAGGTTGAATAGTTCGGGATTCGGGTTCCAGTTGATGGATAATAGCATGGTATTCATTCTATATTGGATTAATGTTAATGATTAGATTTTTTGAATTTCTCCGCAACCATCCGGTAGGTTGGTATATTTATTCCCTGTTCTTCGGCTGCTGCAATCATGTCGAAGAGCAATCCCTGTATTTCCGAGTCGTGTCCGCGTGCCAGGTCTTTTTGCATAGAAGCGGTACTTTCGGGGTCAAGCTTGTCAATCACTTTCAGGTTGTAGCTGACTGGGTCTTCGGGAAATTCGACGCCCAGTTTCTTTCCTAAGGCAGCGCTTTCCGTAGAAAGTCCGATAAATGTATCCCGTATCTTTCCCGGTTTCTGCACTTCTCCCATCGGAACGTCGTAGTAAGCACCCGTCACAGCCATTGCGGAGATAAACGACCATTTGATAAACGTATCCCGGTTGATGTCCGGTGAGAGGTCTACCTTTATGCCTGCTTCCTGCAAGTCTTGTTGGATAGCTTCCAGTAATCCGGGTTTTACAACTGTGCCGCGATGAGCGCCGTATACCAACCGGAATATCTTTCCCATTTGGGTGATTTCTCCGGTGCCGGATACGAAGCCTACGATATAGATGCAGCCGTCGAGAACGGTGACTTCCGGAACTAGCTTCTGTATGCGCGGCCCTGTGCCATATACATTCAGAATAGGGATGACAACCGTGTCTTTGTGTGCTGCTCTTTTTATCAGTTCTACGATAGAATCGACCGAATAACCTTTTACGCATACAAATATCACATCTGCTTTTCCATTGAATTCTTCAGCGGTAGTAGCCGGAATCCGGAGCGTATGTTCGCCCTTCAAATCCGACTTCAGTTTCAAACCGTTCGTTTGAATCGACTGCAAATGAGCTCCACGGGCAATACAGGTTACATCTTTGCCTGCCAGCGACAAGAATCCTGCGATACTGCCGCCTACACCTCCCGTTCCTGCAATGAGATATTTCATATTGTTAGCGAATTAGTAATTAATAAGTCGTCGGTGGTAACCGATAATCACACGTTGAAACGGAAATGCATGATGTCGCCATCCTGCACCACATATTCTTTTCCTTCCACACCCAGTTTTCCGGCTTCTTTCACAGCTGCTTCCGAGCCGTATTTGATATAATCATCGTATTTGATAACTTCGGCACGGATAAAGCCTTTTTCAAAATCGGTGTGGATCACTCCGGCACATTGAGGAGCTTTCCATCCTTTTTCGTATGTCCAGGCACGTACTTCTTGTACACCGGCAGTGAAATATGTTTCGAGATTCAGGAGTTTATAAGCAGATTTGATAAGACGTGCTACGCCCGACTCTTCCAAGCCTACTTCGGCAAGGAACATCTGACGGTCTTCGTACGTTTCCAGTTCAGCGATGTCCGCTTCTGTTTTGGCTGCGACAATCAGGATTTGAGCATTCTCGTCTTTTACGGCTTCGCGTACCATATCTACGTATTTATTTCCGTTTACTGCGCTTGCTTCATCAACATTGCAAACATACATTACCGGTTTGCTGGTCAATAAGAACAGTTCGTGAGCAATCTTTTGTTCGTCTTTTGTTTCAAAAGTCACTGTACGTGCAGATTTTCCCTGTTCCAATGCGTCTTTATATTGAACGAGTACATCGTAAGCTAACTTTGCAGCTTTGTCTCCGCCCGTCTGTGCTTGTTTCTGTACTTTCTGGATACGGCTTTCGATGGTTTCCAGATCTTTCAATTGAAGTTCGTAGTCAATGATTTCTTTGTCGCGGATAGGATTTACGCTTCCGTCTACGTGTGTCACATTGTCGTCATCGAAGCAACGGAGTACGTGGATAATTGCATCTGTCTCACGGATATTGGCAAGGAACTTGTTTCCCAGTCCTTCACCTTTGCTTGCGCCTTTCACCAGTCCGGCGATATCTACGTCCTTCACCTTTGCTGGCGCCTTTCACCAGTCCGGCGATATCTACGATTTCTACAGTTGTAGGAACAATTCGTTGGGGGTGCACCAATTCAGCGAGTGCGTTCAGACGTTCGTCAGGAACAGTGATTACACCTACATTGGGTTCAATTGTACAGAAAGGGAAATTTGCCGCCTGTGCTTTCGCATTCGACAAACAGTTGAAAAGTGTCGACTTACCCACGTTCGGTAGTCCTACAATACCACATTGCAATGCCATTTATCTATTTCGTTTTTATTTAGTTATCGATAATCTGACTGCAAAGATAGGCATTTTTAGATTATATACATTGGTTGGAAAACAAATACTTCTTTCTTATATCTATTTAATGAGTGAGGGATGCCGTTTTCAGGCATCCCTATAAATGTAAAGTAAACTTTAGAACGTCATAGGTACGCCTACCATGACACCAAGTGTCTTATCTTCTGCAGGAATTAGCGAGGACATCACATATTGGCTGGAATTGTTGTACAAAGCCGGCCAGCTTTTAATGAAGAATTTGTGTTTTTTAAAGTAACCATCTAAAATAGGTGACAGACATTTGTCGAACTCTTCGTGATTAGGATTGCTTGTATCGAACGGTGTATAATCTCCAAAAGTGATAGAACCATCTGAATTCTTCTGATAGTTGAATGTATAATAGAATCCGTAAGTATCGGCTCCTAATGAACCGTTTTGATATATTTTATAACCAATCTCCACTATACTTCCGTCTGTGTACATGTGTATGGCAACATACACAATATAGAATTGAGTTTGAGTGAATGCAAATAAATTCGAAACAGCAGCTTTATGTTTATCAAAATATTCGGATGACCATTGATTTTGTATATCGTTGTACACTACCATTGTCTGATGAATTGCTCCTGGAGGTGCATTGAATAGAGGAACAATTGGTGTAGTACCTCCTTTAATTTCAAGTATATCATTGCCTACTTGTGTAGTGTATCCGGTGGATGTCTTGTTGAACTGATAAATTTCGTAACCATTAAGGATTAACGGGTTCATCATTACGATATTTCCGTTCAGGTCTATTTTAGAACCTTCTATTTGTAGGGTCGGATTTCCATTGTTAGCGGATAAGAAACCTGTTTTTCTACCATTAGATACAAAATCATACGCTTGTCCTTTATAACTGAAAGTGAAGTATTTTTTTTGATAGATAGGAGCCTGATCCTGATTTTCCATTAAGGCGCCATTTTTGATGGCCTCTCTTTCCTCATTGGTAGCTTTAGTCAGTGTAGCTTCCATTTTGTTTTTTCTTCCTTTTAGGAGAAACTGATCGTTTTTGTAGGATATAATCTCGTATTCGTAGTCTGCTCCTAATCCGGTTCCTGCTTGTCCTGCACCATTCATCAGCTGGTTGGGATCTGCAAAGATAGATAAGAAAGAGTACGTATCAAATGATATAGTTGGTCCTTGTAGTGGCTTGAGTATATAGCTACTTTCAAACGGACTTGCTTTCAAGTCGCGGTAATATTCTACATAATCGAACATCATAGATACTCGATTGTCTGCAGTGAATTGCATCCATAAGGTGTGAATACCTCCTAATTGGGTATTTATTTCTGCAATCCATCCATCGGGAGCTCCTGTGAGTATATCAGTATATTCCTGCATTTTAGTTTGAATCCGTTTATCCGGGTTTTCCATATAAATGTCGGTTTCATTATTGCAAGATGAAAATATACTGCACAATGCTACACAGGTTAGAAGATAATATGTATAAACTATTTTCATAATTATTTATTCTGGAGTGTTTTCATTTACAATTTGATTAATAGCATCTTGTACTAAAGATACTAATCCTTTATTTCCCATTGCGTCGTCATAAAACTGTACGTTCCATACATTTTTAAAGTAATTGATCACAATTTCTTCTTTAGCCAGTAATCTGGTTAAAGCCGTTTGTGCCTGATTGGCAAGGGCTATACGCTGTGCTGTTTCTTCTGCTGTTTCTCCCTCTGAAGGAGGAGACGTTGTTAAACTTTTGAGCAAATTAATTCGATAGTCACGCCATTCTTTTCCATACACCATAATTAATGATGCCACTTCAACGAAATCTTCATCAACTCCCGACATTGCGTATGCGGAATAGAATCCGGCAAGTAATGCGCTTACTTCCGTTTCAGAAGTCCATCCTGTCGGATTATAATCTCCGGCGGATATATCTTTGAAACTGGAATCATACATTTTGGTTTGATGGAGAATATGAGCGAATTCGTGTTCAATGGTATGCATGATAGAACGTATCCAGTCTGCATCACTCGGATTGTAGCTATTACCATCAAATAGTGTAATTTTACGAGCGCCTTCAGCCTGTCCTAATACTTGACTGCCATCTGCATTATATTCCGGGCTACCTACCAAAATGATTTTCTTAGGTGTCATTTCTCTAAGAAATTTATCTCCTGCCAATTGTTTATAAGGCTCAAACCACACTCGTTGAATCATATCCATAGAAGGTTTTACGAAGCGTTCCATAATGGGGACTAGTTGGGCGGTAGTGTTCAGTTCATAACTGTTCCATTTATATTTCACTTCGATATTGTAAGCTTGGGTATAGTTTTCATATAACCATTTATCCAGTTCATTTTTTTGCTCGTCATTTCCACCCAATCCATAAATCTCTTGGTCAAGATTGAGTTTGTCCTCATTACAGGCAGTGAAAATAACAGTACTAATGCAGAATAGTAGCATGAAATATGCTTGTATCCATTTGGCAATGTGATTTGTTGTTTTCATTTTATTCCCATGTATTATTTACGTTATTTCTTGGATTAAGTTTTATTCCCGAAATAGTTGCCATTTCCGGAATTTGTAGTACCCTTCGGTCGTCGTCCGGCATTAAGCTGGACTTGCTGCCGTTAGCTTGGGTATGGGTGACGGGGATATTCCAGCGTACAATATCATACCATCTAAGTCCTTCATTATAAAACTCTATACTTCTGAAATCAAGTATTGCAAGTAGGATACCTTTTTTCAAATCACTCCAAGAGTCTGTCTGATTGTACTTATTGATAAAGTGATCAGTATTATTAAGTTTGGTTTTATAGAAATTGAGTATCTTATCGCGTGTAATACATAATTCTTTAGAATCATAATATCTGCTTGATGCTGGGCTTCTTGCTATAACAAAACGTTGGCTGGCATATAAATTTAGATCAGCGATAGCTTTGTCATATTGGTTAAGCATTAGGTAGGCTTCTGCACGGTTTAATAACACTTCTTCCATTCTCAAAACAGGAATATTGGCATACGGCAAAAAGTTGGATGCGTCTAAAGATTCTTGTTTAGTAAATTGGGTAAATTTAGGTATGAAGTAGAAATTGGATGTACCGTAATAGGGAATAGCCCACATACCATTTGTAACATTATCTGCATTGATTGTCTTGCCAATGTCAGTAGAAGATAAACCATATCTTGAATAGAAGGGTAATTCTCCCCAGGCGATTGAAGACAATGCTTCTGTAATCAATAAATTGGCATTGGTGGAAGAACTGCAGAAATACGAACGCATTTCAATATATCCGCTTGCATCCATGTAAGTTGTTGCAAAAGGATGAAAGTTGTTGCTTACAAACGAAAATGCAGGATCATCTTTTGAGATATACTGTTGCGGTGTACCATCTTGATTTTTAAGAGGTTCTCCTTTACTATCCGTCAATGTCTCAAATTGTGACGGTATGGAAATGAGTTGATTGGCATATTCAAGTACCTTATCATATTGTTTCATTAATAGATAAAGACGGGTACCAAAGGCGGCAGCTGATTTCTTATTGAAATGATATTTGGGAGCTGTATAAATGCTTCCATCCGTCATAAGAGGATAGCTGTCCTCAAAATCTTGTGTGATTTTTCTATAAGTATCTGCCACTGTCTCCCGGTCATATTGTTCTACTGGCTGTGTTTCTGGTTTCTCTACATAAGGAATACCCGGATATAACGATGCAGTCGATTCGTCATATTGTTGGGCAAAGAGTGAAGCAAGACAAAAATGTGAGAAGGCTCTGGTCATGAGTGCTTCTCCCTTTTGATTGATTGTGCTTGAAGGTGTTCCTAACTCGTCGATAGAAACAAGCGCTTGGTTAGATACTGCAATAGCTGCATAGCATCCTGTCCAGAAGTTTTCGAAGGAATCATTTCCATCTTTTATCACGTCTTTCCATAAGAAATTTTCACCCATAAAGCTGAATAATGCTCCTGGTTGCGCACCAGAGTAAACACTTCCGAAGTCGGTTATGTAATCACAACGGGTATTGACAATAGCCGCATAAGAAACTTTAGGATACGCATTTACTAGTAATGCGGATACTTTATCCGGAGAATCTATTTGAGTACGTTCGTCGGGTACTTTGTCCAGAAAGTCAGAGCAACTGGTACAAAAGGACATGATTCCAATATATAAGTATATTTTAATTTTCTTCATTGTATAAGGATGATTTAGAAACTGACATCTAATGAAAAAATAACTTGTTTTTGTATCGGTTGGGCTACGCCACCGGTATTGACAAATTCAGGGTCTTGTCCATTCAATTTTTTATCAGAGTATAGTAACCATAAGTTTTTGCCGGTTACTCGTAAACGAATATCAGAGAACAACTTCCACGATTTGAAAAGCTTCTGCGGAATGGTATATCCTACAGATAATGATTTAAGACGGATGAAATCTCCTTTCGCTACCCGTATATCTGAATAATTGTATGCTGAATAAGGATAAGTACTGCTCAAATCTGATATCAGATCTTTATCAGCTATTGCAGGGATATTAGTATGCTTCTCATCTCCTCTGAATTCCCATCTGTTAAAGAACTCTTTGGGGGTTGCTTGAGAGTCATTATAACTGCTGTTAAATACAGGATTCAATCGGATTACATTTCCGGCTTGGAAAGTGAAGAAAATATCTAATGAGATACCTTTCCAAGTAAAGGAATTGTTAAACCCTCCTGTATATTTGGGATCTGTCGGTCCTTCGTATTTTAAGTAATCTGTTGAAGTACTTTGGAAATTGATATCACTGGTGATAGTACCATTCTCATCATAGAACATCGGTACACCATTTTCCGGATTCAGACCGGCAAATGGTATAGAGAAAAGCCCGTTCACCGGATACCCGTTTTTATTTCCTCCTGTGATTCCTACCAACGTGTTGATTTGTGGTTGTTGCATTGAATTCTTGATTTCATTTTTGGAATATCCCATAGTGAAAGAACTTGACCACATGAAATCTTTTGTTACAATAGGTTTTCCTGACAATGTTATATCGAAACCGGAGGCGCTTAAGTCGGCACTGTTGGCCCATTTATATCTTTCTCCTCCAATTCCGGAGACTTTTATTACACTTAACAAGTCGAAACTGTTTCGGATAAAATAGTCAAAAGAGAAGTCGAGTCTTCCTTTAAGGAAAGTGGCATCAAAACCAAAATTAGATTGATAACTCTTTTCCCATGTCAAATCAGAATTACCTAATGTGTAAATTTCAATGCCTGATTCGATGTCCGTACTTGGTCGCGTAGTATTGGAATTTATAAAAATGGGTGTTGCATTTGATAATGGAGGCATACTGGCTGTTAATCCAACGCCGGCACGTAGCGCTAATGCATCCAGCCAGACAAAATCTTTCATAAACGTCTCATTACCTATATTCCATTTCCCACTGATATTCCAGGTAGGCAGCCAGCGGGCTGAACTGGAATTTGCCATTGTGTTGGAGCCGTCATACCGTACTGTTCCGGAAATGGAATATCGTCTGTCATAGGTGTAATCAACATTTGCATAAAAAGCGGCAAAACGATCGTATGTCAAAGCTCTTGAATAATAATCAAAATTTTGCTCGATCATTTGTTTCATTATAAGATAGTTCATACTAACAGTGCCTCCCATGTCATATTGGAATCCGTAGCCGGTGTTGCTGTTCGTTTGTCTATCGGAATATTTGATTTGTTGTCCTAATAATGCGTTGAACTCATGTTTCTCATTCCATATTTTGCTGAAACTAACAGAGTTTCTTATATCATAATTTAATAATAAGTTTTCGGCAGTATTATAGAATCCCCCTTTGGGGAGAACAACAATCGGTTCGGCTGACGGATCACTAGGGTCCTTGTAGAGGTAGGGATTGTTTTCTCGAATGGTAGAATTGCCAGCTGCACGATAAGCATTTGCCATATTAGAATTTTCGTGTATTTCATGCTCTTGCTTTGAACGTACATAGCGGATAGCTCCGGTAAAATTGTATTTTAATCCTTTAAAAATTTGCCAGTTAAATTCGGCTTGGGCTTTTAAATCTATCACATTCAATTTAATATAGTTATTATCGAGTTCTTCTAAAATATTGAATGGGGCAAAGTTGAGTGTATAATATTCCCGTTCTCCATTTGAGTCGTATGCTCGTAATGCACGGCTTGTGTTTAATGCATAATTGAACGGATTTATATCAAAATTACGTGAAGAAATACCGCTTACAACGTCACTGGAACGACTTAATGAACCGGGAGCGTTCTGCATTCTGACAGAACCTACCGTTTGAAAACTAAATCCGATTTTGTCATTTAGCTGGTAGTCATTTCGGAAGTTCATTGTGATTCGATTCACTTTGTCGGCAACAGTCCATCCCGGATCGTTCAAAAAGCCTAATGAAATGTAGGATTTCGACTTTTGTGAACCACTTGATACACTTAATGTATGTTCATTCATTATGGAATTGGTAAATAGCATATCAAACCAATCTGTATTAGCTGCTGCGTGTTCCATTAAAAAGTTGTGACGGGCTGCATATGTATTCTCTAAAAGGTATTGTTGCTTTGATTCATCCCATGTGTTGATTCTATTATACATGATTCCATAAATACCGGAAGACTGGTTATTTACAATGTCCGAAGTTAATAAGCCTTTTCGTTCCATTTCTGCATACACAGACATTTGATCGGCTGAATTCATAATATTGAATTCAGAATAACGTGGTTTGGTCCGTACTGTGTAGTTTCCGCTATAATGAATACGTGGTTTTCCTTCTTTTCCTCTTTTAGTCGTAATTACAACTACTCCATTCATGGCTCTGGCTCCATATAATGCTGTTGCGGCAGCATCTTTTAGTACGTCAATTGTTTCGATATCGTTAGTATTGATACCTGCTACGGAGGAGCCTAACAGGGTGGTAGGGTCACCGCTTGCTAGTTGGTCGTTAGATACATTTACCACATCTTCTAATACGATTCCATCTACTACCCACAAAGGTTTGTTTTCTCCATTGATAGACGTGGCACCACGTACACGTATTTTGGGGGCACTACCAAAGGTACTCGATACATTCTGAATAGATACTCCGGCTGCTTTGCCTTCCAGCATACGGCTTATGTCTGTTTCACCGGGCAAATTAATATCATCAGCTTTGATTTTAACGGAAGAGCCGGTAAAGGTTGTTTTTTTAAGATTCTGAAACCCGGTGACTACTACCGCATCCAATAAAACAGAAGATTCTGATAATAATATCGTTACTTTCTTTTGTGTTCCAATGTTAACCTCTTTAGTTTCGTATCCCATAAAACTGACGATAAGGATATCGTTATTATTGACCTTTAAGGTAAAATTACCATTATTGTCCGTAGTTGTTCCGCTCTTGACGTTCTTTATAGTAACACTGGCAAATGGGATAGGCTCCTGGTTAGTAGCATCTAGCACCTTACCGGTAATACTATGTTGTGCACTGGCCTTTGTAAGGCCAATGCACAATATGATAAATAATAGAATAATGTGTTTATTCATGTACCTGTTTTCTTTGGTGATTTATTCTTTTACACAACGTACGCTATAACCTAAGTATCTGCCGTCTGCATTGTTAGGCATGATGGGAAAGAATGGTCCGTCATATTCGTCCACTAATGTTGCAGAGAATATATGATAACTATAGGCATTATTAGGATTGTCCGGATAACTGCCTAGCCAACCATTTTGTGCAGTTTTGTATTCAAACAAACTTCCTCCCGGATATTGACCGGTAATGGCATTTAAATGTCCTCCAAACGGGTAAAATATTTTTATGGAACTATTATTAGGGCAAAGATATATACCATTGTCAACGTCTTCTCCGTTTATTTCATCATAAGTGTTCATTTTATAAGGCACTCTCCAGCCTGCCGGACATGGATCGTATAGTGTTTTGGTTTTTTCATCACTCTTTTTGTACCATAGTTCAGTACTACCGCTGCCTTCAATTAACCAATCTTTATAAGTAAAATGGTCTGCATCTCCCAAGAAATAGGTATCCGGGTTTTTCACAGCTGTTTCTTTAGATACGGGACCTTTTGCTGTTTTGATATGAATGGAGTAAACGTCTCCCCCTAAAGAACTGGTTCCTAACTTAGTGATTTGGCTCCAATCAGTCATTATCGGATCCTTTCGACCGCATTGATAATACATACCGATCGTTTTCGCACCGTCAGTTGGTGTTGCACTTAGTGCGCCTAAGTTACGATCCATCATTGCCTGTGTGGATCCATCTTTCGTTTGATTGTTATCAACTCCCCCAAAACGGTAGATAGCTCCTCCTGTAACATCTGCTTTTCCTGGGTTTTGAGAAATTGCAGGAATTATTCCATTAATATCTCCTCCCGGATTATAATCTGTAATCCAAATGTGCCAGCTCCATAATGGTTTAGCGTCTTGAGCAGGTTCTCCTGCTGTTGCGTCGTAAATACCTATTAATACATTACCTTCGTTTCCTGTAGGTTTGATTCCTATATAATCATTGGCGGAGCTTCCTTGTTGGGTGGTGAATTTCAGTAATTCCTTGGAACTATCTTTTGTTATGATACGGGCAATCCATTTAGTTACTTTTCCTTGGTTGTTTCCGTCATTCAACATATGATCTGTTTTGAAGCCGCCTTCTTCTGTTCCCCAAAATGCATTTACTCGTTTCACAGGAACCAGTAGCTCATGTTCTGAATTTGGATACACCTAAGCCTTCGTCGGCAGCGTCAGATGTGTATAAGAGACAGCAGTATATAGCAGTTAGCTTCAGCTGCAATGCCTTCTAATGGAATCTTTTCAATAGTGATGCGTTTATCACTGGCATCTGCCAGATTAAGATTAATATTGTAATTATATGCATTATTTCTTGTTACATTGAAATCTTTTTCATTTTCTCCAATGAACATTTTGAAAGTTGCTATTTCTTTATTGCCTTCACTCATTCTTTCACCAACAATTTCAATGAAAGTCGCTAGTTTATCTGTTACCTTGTCTTTGTCTGTTGGGATACTAGAATTTGTTCCCATCAGGTTCTCCGCTATGTAATGGGTATAATTTTCTTCACCGATAGTACATGGGGTTTCACTATAGTCTGCAATATTACTTTGAGATATTGTTCCCTTACTAAAGTAATACATTTTATATATATTCTTTAATGCTATGGAAGTTAGCTGGAAGTCAGAAGAGGTATTATTGATAGTGAATTTTACTTCAGCTGCAATTCGTTCTAATGTGATAGCATCTAATGTTTGATTTTCTTTGGTAATAGAAACTACTTGCTCTCCTACTAGCGGAATTGCGTTAGATGAATTGACTGGTAATGTATAAATAGTATTCTTTAGTGCTTCATAGGTTTGTTTTCCTAATTGGAAAACAATGCTTTTATCTACATTAGCAATTACTACCAGTTTCATATTAGCCCCTGCTACTAATTCTACTGTTTCTGCAGAGTTGATACTGAATCGTAGTTCTTTTATAACTGCAACATTCTTACCTTGTTGATCGAATTCTAATAACCAAAAGTTTTCAATAGAAGTTCTGTTATCATTTATATTGGTTTCCATTGCGTTGATAGGAGCAATATTTAATGATACATTTACATTTGTTTTTTCTCCTTCCGGAATAATAGAGGTGTTTTCGTCGTCTTTTGAACAAGAACTGAAAATTGCGCTTATGATAAGATATGCGCTAAGCCAAATTAGGTTCTTCATAATTCTAGTTTTAAATAATTAATATTGATTTTTTTGCTATATCACATTTTATATTATATATTAATAGTTTAATCAAGATGTTATTATAGAATCTGATTTTGCTTACGTTTGATATTGCAAAGTTATGGAATATGATTTATGAATACAAAAAAAGCATTGGACAATAGATATTATATAAATCGCTAATAATTAATGTGTTAATGTAAATAGGTATAGATTACCATTGGACAAATGGCAATTAAATCCTTTTATTATGAATAGATGTTAATGTAAGAAGGGATATTTCAGAATCTTTGAATAAAATCATCTAAAGAGATGTTTTTATCTGTAATGTTTAGTTTTTCTTGTTTGATTCTAAGTTTTCTTTTGCTAATTGCAGCTTTACTTCTGCAGTAGATATTGGCAAGGGTATTTAAATCTAATTGTATTTTTATTAAACAGCAGAACTGAATTTCATTTTTGTCGAGTAGTGGATATTCTTTCTTTAGTCTTACTGTAAATTGATCAAAAGTAGCATTAATATCTTTTTCCAGATTAGCAAAATCCTCATTAGAAAGTTTGATAACGAGATCGTTTGCTTTATTATTTAGAGATGGAATGTTGATAGCCACTAATCTGCGTAAAAAGTCTGCTTGTAGTGAAGATAGTTTTTCTTCTTTTTGAAGATTTTCTATAGCTTGCTGTTGTAGTTTATCTTTGGCTTGAGATATTTCTCTTTCTTGTTTTCGTATACGTTCACTCTTCTTTTTGTAGGTTATGAAGTAGCATAATCCTGTAATTAGTAACGCGAAAGCTGCAATTGCACTTATTTTATATACAAGAGAACTAATTTCTTCCATCTTTTTAGATAGTTCTTTGTTGTTTTTCTGCAGTTTTTCGTTTTGAAATAGATTCTGCATTTTAATAATTGCCACGCTTTGGTTTTGATCTTCTATCGAATCTCTTAATAGTTCATAGGTTTTGATAAATTCTAACGCTTTAAGAATGTTCCCTTTTTTTTCATAAATTTCTCCCAGATAGCTATAACTGAGTGCTTTTGCATATATATATTGGTTTTTACTACTTAGGGTAAAATAATGGATAGCAGAATCATATTGTTGTATATCTTGAAAGATTACTCCTTTGATAATGTAATTGTTATATCGGTCAATTGAATCCTTTTCACATGCAATGGCCTCATTGCAGATTTTTAGTGCGGAAATATAATCTTTTTTATTTATATATGCATAACATATATCGTTTAAAGCAGAAGAGGTGGCTTTGGGATGTACTTTTTGAGCAATAGGGAATGCCTTTTCGAAAAAATAAAGTGCGCTATCGATTTGCTCTTTGGTAGAATAAGCATGTCCCAGATCTGCCAATGCATAATAAATAGACAGACTATCTTTAGAAATCTGTGCATAATTATATCCTCTCCATGCCTCTGTTAACTTATAATCAAATAATCCTTGTTTAGAGTAGATGTCGCACAAGTCATGGGAAATTTTGAATGCTAGATTGTAGTCATTTGCTTTCTCCGCGAAATCTCTTGCTTTTAATAAGTATTGAGCAGCTTCTTCTATGTTTCTTATTTCTTTACTGATAAGTGCAGTATAAAAATATGTTCTTGCTGTTAGTATCGGGTCGGATGTGTCTTTGGAAAAATAATCAAAAGCTTTAAAAACAAATGAGTCCGGAACTAAGCTTTGAGCATTGTTATATTTTGCTTGAGCTACTAATAGGCACCATTTTGCATAATCCTTTGGGGACATATTTTCAGGATGCTGGATAGCTTTCAAATATGTCAGGGAACTATCAGGATAAAAATTTATTAGTTGGTCAGCCTTTGATAGATTGGGATGCGGATTACAAGAAGTAAATATACTAATTACTCCCATAATAATTGTGATAAGTGTATCTTTCCTCATTCCCATTTATCAAGACTTAACAGACCTTACAAAAGTATGAGTAAAAATATAATTCTACAAGACTTTAAAGTGAATTTTATCTTGCAGCAGAAAGTAGGGCAGCTTTTACTAGTTATTTAGTATTTTGCCTGATATTTCTTATAAAAAATCAAGAATAAAGTAAATCCAATTAGAGCAAATGGTACACCCGCCAGAGCCGGATAACGGTATCCACCACTAACAGCCAGTCCGCCTGCATAAGCACCGATGGCATTTCCGAGATTGAATGCAACCTGCACGCAGGCTGCTCCCAGCATTTCTCCTCCCTTTGATACGCGGATAATTAATATCTGCTCCGGACTGGATACTGCGAACAGTCCTGCCGTACAAAGACACATCAACAGGGCTGCTGCCCATTTATAGGGAGAAAGGAAGAAAATGAGCAATAACATAATACAGATAAGTGCTTGTGCGGCAGTCCCTACTTTTCCGGGGGTGTAGCGGTCGGAGAGACGTCCGCTAATCAGGTTTCCCATCACCATACCGAAGCCGGCAAGGATCATTAAAGGCGTAATGCTTTCAGCGGAGAAGCCGGACACATTGGTAAGCATCGGATTGATGTAGCTATACCAGCAGAATACACCGCCATTACCTAGTGCCGTAGCACCGAGAATCAGCCACGGAGCCGGAGTTCTAAGAAAGCGGAATTGTCCTTTAAAGCCGGTATCCTTTAAGCCTTCTACATGCGGAACCCATCGCCAGATGTAATATAGGATAACAATTCCCCAGATACCGACCAGCAAGAAAGTGGCACGCCAGGAAAGCATGGTACTTAGGGAAGTGCCCAAAGGTACACCAAACAGGTTGGCAATGGTCATTCCTGCAATCATGATGGAGACGGCTTCCGAACCTTTACCCTTGTCGGCTAGTTTCTCTGCAACAATAGAGCCTACTCCGAAGTATGCGCCATGAGGCAAGCCGGAGATAAAACGGGCAGCGAGCAACACCCAGTAATTGGGAGCCATAGCCGCACAGATATTACCTATCATAATTACGGTAACTAATACTAACAGAATATGTTTTAGCGGATATTTGCGAGCCAATGTTAATACAGGTGCACCGACACAGACGCCTAATGCATAAGCAGAAATGAAATGCCCTGCGGTAGGAATACTAATACCTAAATCTTTTGCCACATCGGGCAAAATTCCCATCATTACAAATTCGGCAATACCTAATCCTAGTGTGCCGAACGCCAATGCAATAAGACTCTTTTTCATACAAAACTTAACCTTAATACCTGTTACCTTTTTACCTTACTATTATTTGCCGCTTATTTATTTCGGCTGCAAAGGTAAAACAAAATCTTTCAGGGTGAGTTCGATGAGATAGATTTTGATTTAAATCAAATTAGACAATGTTGGTGTAAGCTGATGACGGGAGATTTATGTAGTATATGTAAATTGTAGCCATTTACTTTCTTTCCAATTCTTGCAAATATTTGAAGAATTTGCAAGAATTAGCAAGAAAAGAATGTGATATTGAGAAATGTGTACTTGCTAAGTAATATCATTAATAGACTTATTGTTTCCTTATCCATTCAATGATATCTTTCAAGACTTCCGGATTGATTGTTTCTTCCAACTGCCCGTATTCAGCCAATGTTCCTTTTTCGCAAGTCTGAAACAGATGATTTAAGTTCGGATAGGCTTTGACTGTTACATTTTTGTTTCCATTTCCGGTGATTCTTTCCTGAATGGCAGCAAGATTCATGGCGGCATCCACTTGAATATCCTTTTCTCCGTTCAGAGCCAGAACCGGACATTTTAGTTTCTTCAAATCCTGGGCCGGGTCATATCTCATAAAATGAAGATACCACGGAGAAGTCATCGAACTGATTTGTGCGGATAGTTGCTGGATGGTATTCAGGTCTTTCAATTGTTCGGGAGACATTGTTTTTGTAACGTCTGCATACAGTTCTTTCTGCAACTCTTCGGGAGTTTTGTCTGTTTGTTGCAGTATGGCATATCTGTTCCGTATCGAAGGCTTCATCCCTTGCCAGACGGCATCCGGCATTCCCTGGGATTTAGAGATTAACTCTACCTGCTTCAGCATCAGACTGTCGCCTCTCACGCCGGCTCCTGCCAATGAAACGACAAATGCAATGGATGGGTCCTTTTTAGCAACGATGAATGCAATGATTCCGCCTGCGCTATGTCCGATAATTCCGATTTTCTTTGCATTTATTTCTTTTCTGCTGCGCAGATAATTCACCATTGCTTCCGTATCTGTGGCAAAATCCTCATTGGTAGCTGTTGCGTGAGTACCTTGTGAAGCGGCAGTACCCCTGTCATCACATCTAAGCACAGCAATTCCGTTTCGGGTCAGATAATCGGCGATGACAAAGAAAGGTTTGTGTCCCATGATTTCCTCATCCCGGTTCTGCGCACCGCTTCCCGTCACCATTACCACTGCCGGAAATTTAGTTCCTTTTTCGGGAAGAGTCAATGTTCCGGCAAGGTTAATTCCATCCCGTTCATTCCTCACGGTGACTTCTTCACTTCTGTAAGGGAAAGGCGGTTGAGGCTCCTGTGGACGTTTGGGGCGGCTGGCTTCTCCCTTTTTCAAATTCAACGGAAGGGGCATCCCTTGCGTAAATGTTCCGTTGATTGTGTTATCACTGTTCAGCTTTCCTTTGTACGAAGCATGAATCACAGGTATCTGGATAATTAAAGTAGAATCATTGAAAGAAGTAGTCTGTGTCTTGATACCGTTGGCTCCTTGGTCGGGACTGTCCAGTGTGGTCACATAAGCGCCTTGTTCCGTTTGACTGATGTGGAATACAATAGTCAGCGAACCGGTGGGAATGGAAAGTTTTCCGTGCCAGGTTCCCGAAATATCTTGGGCGGAAACAGAGGATGAGAAGAACACTCCGGCTAATAGTCCGGTAATGAATATAACGATGTAGGTAGCCTTAACTATTTTCATAAGCGAAAAATTAGGTTTAATCTTA
>OJQR01000745.1_pt1 | contig 18586 bp, 21 predicted proteins | sample 1599011 | NCBI WGS metagenome assembly OJQR01 (sample SAMN03922456, study PRJEB24848) | human gut metagenome | isolation source: stool sample | host: Homo sapiens | place: Germany | collected 2009-11 | reverse complement strand
TTCATACCATCAGCAGTGCACAGAACTTTACGGGAACCATTCTCGTTGACGTTATAGTAACCAAAATAGCCATATTTTCGTAGCCGATACCCCAGTTTTGAGACAGGTGGGAACAGCCGCCCTGCAAAGAGCAGTTCTGCCACGCCTCGATGTGGACGAAAGTATGATAGACACGGCCTATTGGTTCGAATCCAGACCGTGTCAGTAGCGGCGGAGCCGCTCACGTTACCTCTGGATCTGGGCCCAACGGTGTGATTCAGGCATTCACTCGGAAAATAGATAGACGGGATACCACACACAGAAGCGCAAAAAGTCCAGCCTATTGGAAATAAATTATAGCAAATGCCGGAATGGCAAAGTAATTACCCGCAGGACAGCATACATGGCCTCTTTTCCCCAACTTAGCTCTCTCGGAACATAACTTGGGCCATCTTCTATAGAGCCATCAGGACTCATGTGTCGGCTGCTTTCCTTCAGTACATCGAGTTGAGCACGGATCTGAGCATTTAGCCCCGGGCTTTTGATCGCAAGCATTAGCTCGGTGTCCAGATAAACACTCCTCATATCAAAGTTGCAGGAACCTGCGAGCGTCAGATCTTCGCCTATGAGCACGGCCTTAGTATGCTGTGCCTGCTCGCCCAGATATTCATAGATATGGGTGCCGATGCTGCGGAGATGCGTTTTCTGATTTAAGTAGTCGGTGCAGCCAAAAGGATTTGTCCCACTTTCTACGGCATTGATCAGAATATCTGTTCTGGTACCCGCAGCACAGACAGTCCGAAGGTCCTCGTACATATCCTTACTGCATATAATGTAGGGCGTCTGAACCAGAACGTTACTGTCCTGCGCCATAGCGTCTACCATGCGGGCCCACAGGATTGGTGTCTTATTTTCCGGCTCGATTGGATTGGACCATAGCTCCACGCTATACGCCGCCAGTGTGGCGGACTCCCATTCTGCTGTAGTCAAACTGTCTGTAAAGACTTCCGGGTAACGTTGGGTGGTCTGCTCATAACAGCCAGCCAGATCGCTTTCACACCTTGAATCTTTAAAAACCTTACAGCATGGAAGCGCCCACACCGCCTCAAAATAATTCATCAGCTGTTGATAGGACTGGCCTGCCCCAGGCTCGGTTTCATATACTAAAATATCCCGGTCCACATTGTAGTGTTCTTGGTAATTGCCCAGGAAGCGGTTATCTGTATTTCTACCACCCAGGATATAGGCAAAGTCATCAGCGATCAGATACTTATCGTGCATCCGATAGTTGATTTTCCACGGGGTTAGAAGGTTGATCGGGTTGTAGAGCCGGATATCCACGTTCTCATGGCTTGACAACTGGCAAAGGTTCCTACTCATGGGAAGGAAATGTCCGCCATTGATGCCGTCCAGAAGCACCTGAACCCTGACACCGCGCTCGGCTGCCGCCCAAAGTGCGCCAATCACATCCTGGACGCTTTCCTCATCCCAAAAATCAAACGTGGTGAGTATAATCCGCTCCTTTGCTTCCTCAATAAGCCGGAGCCGCCACAGCAGGGCATCAGAGTTGTCGTCGATGCTCCGCACCCGCTCTGGTGCGGTATGTTCATAGCGGATATCGTTCAGCCAATCTTCGGGAGTGGCCCTTTTGTGAAACGCCGGTGGAATGACTAGACAGAGAATGATGAATAAAAGCCACACAAGGAGCACCAGAGCGACATTCTTCACAAACCGTTTCATTTATCTGACCTGCTTTCATATTGACGCCCCAGGGATTCCCGCCTGCTCGGGGCACCCATTGCTCTAGTCCGGCGCATGCCGGGGACAAGATAGGGAGTATCATATCGCCGTGGATGATGTGAAAAATTGCGGCTGCTGAAAATAGAAAAAATGCGGGCAGGAAAGGGAAAAGAAAGTTGAGCACTGGCCGTTCCGCGATAACATTGTTGCAAATAATATCATACAATTTGATGAAATTCAAGGTGTGTGGGGTTACTATCTGTCCCCAACGGAGCGGAGGCGAAGAACAGCGGTCCACAGTTCCTTGCTGGCCGGTTTGGTACCCACACAATATTTTTATCGCTAAAACCGCTGCTGCAAAAAGAATCTTTTCGGGCAGACAATGGTTCCATTTCTGATAAAGTATGCTATACTATAATTTACATCTCTTGACAAGGGCATACAGCCCATAGTCAAATGCGATGAATAGTTGAAAGTCAGATTTTCCACTCAATGGCGACACATTCACCCGTGGCGCGGATTTGAGAAATAAGGCTGTCAGACACCTGCCGCCTGTCATCGAAGTCAATTTCTTCCCAGCGATTGAGATACACCGATAACCGCTCAATCTGATCCGGCGACATACTTTCCGCAGACAGGGCCGCGATTTCCTTTGACAGCGTTTGCCGCTGTGCGTCCAATTCCTCAATCTTGGTGTTGGCGTAGGAGATCAAAACCGCGCTGGCCCCGGTCAGGGTATTCAACAGCTTTTCGATTTCATCTTCCACATGGGCCAATTCCACCTTTAAGGCGGTGAGCTTGGGATTAACCTTTTCCCGCTTGCCCGTCAGGGTCTGGAATTGAGCCATCTTTTTTACCATTTCACCGTAAATAAACTGCTCAAATTCCCTTGTGCGGAGCGTCCCACAGCCCGGACAACTCTTGTTATCCGCCCGCTTGGAGCATCGCAGGTATTGAACGCCTGACGGGTTCCCCACGCTCATTAAAGCGTACCTACAGCGGCCACACTTCACTTTCCCGGCCAGCCAGGTATTTTTCGCCTTGCGCCCGTTCTGGAATGTGGTATTTGCCATCAGCTTTTTCCGACAGCGGAGCCACACATCCGCCGATACCAGCCCCTCGCTGGGGGCCACCACAAGGATCTGGTCTTTCAGGTGTTTGTTTTTCCGCGCCTGCACATCCCGGCCCTGGTAGAGATAACAGCCGCTTGTCCCCGCGAAGTCCGCCGCCTCGTTAATAACTACCGTCCCCTGGCTTTTGAAAAATTCGTACATTTCCAGATCGGCCTGGGCGTAAATGGGGTTGCGGAGCATTTGGGAGATAAAGCCACGGGTCAGTTCCTTGTCGTAAATCAGGATGCCCTCGTCCGTGAAGTGCCGGGCGATGTCCCCGAAAGAGGTGGAGGGCTGGGCGTACATTTCAAACATCAGCCGGGCAATGTCCGCCGTTTCCGGGTCGGGCTTCATCATTTTTGTGCGGATGCCCTGAATAGTGGTGGGTTCCAGTTGGAAACCGAACGGGGCCGCGCCGCTCATGTGAAAACCGCGCTGGCACCGGGAATAGTAAGCGTCCGTCACCCGCTTCTGAATGGTTTCCCGTTCCAGCTGGGCGAACACGATGCAGATGTTCAGCATGGCCCGGCCCATTGGCGTGGAGGTATCAAACTTTTCCGTGGAGGAAACAAACTCCACGTTGTACGCCTGAAAGGTTTCCATCATGGTGGCGAAGTCCAGAATGGAGCGGCTGATCCTGTCCAGCTTGTAGACCACCACCCGCTTAATCAGGCCCCGCTTGATGTCGGCCATCAGCTCCTGGAATTTGGGGCGGTCGGTGTTCTTGCCGGAATAGCCCTTGTCGGTGTACTGGCGGAAGTTACCCCCTCTCAGCTCGTACTTGCAAAACTCGATTTGACTTTCAATGCTGATACTGTCCTTGCGGTCTACCGATTGCCGTCCGTAAATTGCATCTTCCCGAATGTTCATTTGGTACTCCTTTCCGTTTCAGGAGCTACCAAACCTTACACTCATATTATACCTCTGGTAGCCCTATTCCACAAGGATGCCTCGCATTACACCACCTGCGCCCGGCCCGGCGCGTACTTGATAAAGACCTCGAAAAGACAGCTCTCAATTTCCCGCTTGCGCTTGTCCTGCGCCTTGGGGGACAGGATCGGGGTCAGGTTTTCCAGTGTGATCGTCCTGCCCTGAAAAGAAGCCGTCTTGACCTCTTTGTGATAAGAAATTCTCGTTTCTGCCATCGGAGCCTCCTTTACAAATCGGTGAACAGGTGCATACAGTTTCCCGCTGTCCTGTGGGGAAACGTCAAAAGGCGGCAGAAAAACCGCCGCCCTTTGACCTCCCCCCACCTCTGGTCAGGATGACCAGAAGCAGAGGGGGGACTGTATTCCATTTCAATCTGCAAAGGCCAGGGGCCGCCCCGCCGGAATAATTTGGGCTGTCGTAAGACAGAACGCCCCGGCTGGGGCGGCCCCCTTGATTGCGTTTATACTGCGCCGTATTTGCCACGCATCCCCGGCGCGGGGAGTATTCCAGACCGCCGATGGCCTCGGCTGCATAGCCCCGCTGTACCGATTGCCGCATACCGCAGGGACTCCCCCTCAAGTCTGTGGGAGGGCGTGAACAAGTTTCATTATCCCCCGCGCTGTCCTCGCGCCCGGCTTGCCACAGCCGGGTCAAAGGCTTGCGTTGATCGCTCGGCCAGCTTGTCCACTCACCTCCTATAAGCTGTCCATCCTGGCGGCGCGCCTTTTGCCGCTATCACGCGGGTTTTGTATCTGGAATACTGTATATTCAGTTGTCAGCGGGGAGGAAAACCCTCCTCTCACCTATCAGGCGGAAAAGAGGGGGAAAGTCCTCTCTCCTAAATGGAATTTTCTAAAATATTTTTCAGGTTCAGCAAGCCCCGGTCAATGGAGTTGCTGATCCGGCTGATGCCCACGCCCTCGGCCCGCGCAAGGTCGGCCCTGCTGATGCCGAGTATGTAGTGAGCGTAGACGCGCCGGGCCTGGACGGGCGGGAGCTGGTCGATAGCCGCATAGAGGGCGGCCCGGTTCTCCCTGTCCTCCAGCACCTGCTCTGGGGTCAGCGGCGGAACGGTCACATCCGCTTCGAAGCCGGGGGTGCTGTCCAGGGAACACTCGTCATGTTCCCGCTTGCGGCGCTTGTAGCTGTCGCACAGGCGGCCCCCGATGGAGAGGGTCACGGCGATCTCGTCAGAAACCTCCAGCATGACGCGCTCGGTCAGGTGGGGGTAGTAGTGGTTCAGAATGATGGTTTTCATAGTTTCCTCCATTTCGATGTTGGGCGGTTGACGGGTCGGCAGATCGAAATGGAGGGGCGGCGGGGAGCGGCATCCGGGGGAGCAGCTCCCCACAGCCTCTGGCCACGATGGCCAGAAGTGACAGGAAACGACAACGCCCGCACAGCGTTGTACTGTGCGGGCGCATGAAGTGACATAGTTCTTTATGTACTGGCAAATTTCGTGTTTGTAGCCGGAGTAACCCGGCGGAGGGGCTATGCTTTTTTTGACGGGTTAGAGGGGGCCAGGATAAAAAAGGACATGACGATACCTCCCGGATACCGCCGTGTCCTTAAAAATGGGCGACTTTAACACACCCTCCGTTTTCCATTTTTTCAAAAGAAAGCGGCGGCTTGAAATTTGTTATTTCAAAACCGCCGCAGGGCTACTTGTAGTTTGTTCGGGCGCACAGATACCAGCCGCCGAAACAACGGTTTTTTTATATGCCGTTGGGCGGATGATACTCTTTTAATATTCTATTCCAATGTTACTATTGGATAGCGTAAAATTGTTTTCAGTCTATTCGTTTTAACCTGTCTTGGGTTATTCAAGTGTATTTCTCTATAGCTGTTTTCTTTGTACGTTAGTCCACATTCCTTTGCAAATTGCGCCATTTTCGCAAAAGAGGCGGGTTCATCATCATAGGAACCAATATGTAAAATCTCAATACATTTCCCATCTTGCATAGTGTCAAAACGCATTTCACTATAAAAAAGATTTGGCTTTTTTGCTCTTATTCTTTCCAGTACAGAAGTTACCATATCTTCGGTTATAAAATACGGTTGCCGTATCATGATGGTATATTCCCATTCCCCCTTGATGGGACTGTCACCGTGTTTTAGGTTCCAAACAACCTCTAATGGATATACGGCAAAATCATGTATCTCGTTATTGCTCATGATCGCAACAGATTTGTAACCCATTTTTATTGCATAGGCAAAAGCATACAGCGCGGTGGCCCTATTTGAAAAATCTTGGCCATTTGGATTTCCGCTTCCGCTTATCATGATGTAGTTCTGTTTTGGAACAGTAATCAAGGTGGGCGTTCTCTTTGCTCCATATAGTTCTTTATCTCGTTTTTTCCATTCGTATTTCAAAGTGGCATCTCCTCAATATGGAATAAGTTCAATGTTCTGGAATAATTGAAATGTAAAGATAACAGTGGGCTCTACCATCCTTTGTGTATTCTTTTGGAACCGAACTTTCAAAGTCGTCAGTAAAAGCCCGTGATATTATTCCATTAGCCTGATCTGCATTGACACATTCCCATGCTCTCTTTGAGCATTCTTCCAAATCTAAAGTATCACTGGAATAATCGTATTTTTTGTATATGCCAGCCTGCGTCTTTTCCTCAAGCGCGTAAAAGAATGTTTTAGTCACCCCCAGTATGCTTAAAGCAAATTTTGACTTATCATCCACTGAGTAGTCACTATACTTTAGAACAGGCGACACCCCAACTGCAAAGTTATGTTCGCTATCAAAAAGTATGGGGAGTTTTCCCTGTTCAATGTCATCCCATAGTTTGCGCATAATGGACGTATTTACCGTCCCACGGGTGCAAAGTGTTATTGCTTCCAATCTATATGCCATATTGTTCACCTGTACTTTCTGAAATTTTTAGAAATCTTCAATTGCTCCATTGTAAGCCTTTGCCCTCTCTACCAAAGGCCCTTTAGCGCCCATGGTGAAAGCGATATTACTGCTTCTAATGGACATTAACTTATTGCCAGGACACAAATGAAGATATTCCAATGTTTTCACAGGAATTGTGATACTTCCATCGTTACTTAACGGCAACCAGGAATAACTTCTTCCCTTATATGGAATGAATGTTCCGGCCAAAATGGAACCATGATTTTTCAATTCGGGTAAATCGTCCAGTATCTTGTGGAGTTTCGATGCAGATAACATTTTTTGATTTGTGACACAAAATCCGCCGGTGGCTTTTGCTCCAGTAAAAATAATGACTTCTTGTTCTTCCAACAGATCATATTCGGTTAAAACCATTGGCGGAAAATGTACTGTTCGGTCATCGGCTATCTTCGACCATCCAAATACATATTTTCCTCCTTTATTTAGCTGGGGCATATTTTCCCTCCTTTACAACAGAAAAGTTAAATGATATACTAATTTTTGTATACCAAACAAGTACTCTATATATAGAGTACTACAATTATAAAGTATTGTCAAGGGGGTAAATTCATGCTCACTAAATCTGCCACAATTATTTTGGGGATAATTCAAGAGCATCCAATCAATGCCTATGAGCTAATTAAGGTACTATCAACATTTCGTATAAAAGACTGGTACGAGATTGCGGACTCAAGCGTTTATGCAACACTAAAATCTTTAGAGAAGAAGAATTATATTATTGGGGAAACACAGAAGTCAGGGAATATGCCTGATAAAACGGTATATTCGTTGACCTCTTCTGGAAAAACAGAACTCAAAAAAACTATCAAAAATTTTATCGTACATTTTGATTACGATTTAGTACCTTTTTTGATCGCTTGCTTTTTTGTTGATGTTATAGGGCGGGAAGATGCGCTAAGTTGCTTGCAAGAGAGATACGATTTTCTTCTAAAAAATAGTGACGGTCTTAAAAAGCAAATTCAGAAGCTGAAAAGCGATACAAAAATTCCGGCTTATGTAATATGTAATGTTGAACACAATTGTATGATTGTTGAAACTGAAATTTCCGCAACGCAAAAAATGATTTTCTCATTACAGCAAATAGACTGATGTACGGTTATAACGAAAAAAAATACTACTAAAATATAAAATTTTATTTCGTTCTCATATCCATCCCTGAAATGTAAAATAATATAGGGGTGATGTGAGAATGTACCAATATGAAAAGCGCCTGGACTGTCATGCCCTGGGCCAAGAAATCAAGCGCAGACGAAAAGCCAAAGGCTGGACGCAGGAGCACCTGGCCCAGCTTGTAGACCTCACCCCCCGCTCCATCATGTATATTGAAAACCGAGGTCAGCACACCAGCCTGAACGCCTTTTACAAAATCGTCACCCTTTTGGATATTTCCGTAGATGAGTTTTTCTACCCGGACAGGTACAACGGAGAGGACGAACGCCGGAAACACCTTGACCGTATGCTGAACGGAATGGACGAAAAAGAGCTTATCATCATGGAGGGGGCCGCAGAGGGCATCCGCAAGGCTCGTGAAAGGTCGGAAGCGTAGGAAGAACGCCTCCGGCCTTTTTGCGGTGTTTCCGGGGGAGCGCGTTAGCGGCAAGCAAGGCAAGTGTATAGACACTTGCGATTTTCGCGCCGCGAAAATGCTTGTTGGGGTTCCCCCAAACCCGATGGACTTCTGGCCAGTGTGGCCAGAAGCTCCCTTGTCTGCGGCCCTGTCGCTCACCGCTCCTGGGCCTTATTTTCCCGCCCGTCCGTCAGGCCGAGCAGATGATCCACACCGCCCTTGACGGCCACCAGTTCACGCATCTGCCGCTGGGCCTCCCGGTACTCGGCATAGAGGGCCTTTTTCTTGTCGGCCAGTTCCCGGCGCTCTTTTTTCAGTACGTCCATCTTGGGGAGCTTGGCCCCGCCCAAAATGTCATTGATTGCAGCCTTAGCCGCCCGATAGTCGGCCAGCTCCGCCTCATGCTGGGCCAGATACTTTTTTGAATACTTGACCGCCTTGTACCCATCGAACACGGGCCGGGTCTTGGCATAGCTCACCACGGCGGCCATCAGCTCGGAAGTTTGGGAGAGCCGGGCCTCGGTGGACTGTATCTCCCCGGCCAGGGCATGAAAGCGATCCACCGCCGCCGTGGTCTGCTCCGCCAGCGCGTCATAGTCGGTCAGCCCATGCTCCTGGAGGAATTGGAGGGCAGCGGCCATCTGTTTCAGGTTGTAGACCTTGGCCCACCGCTCATAGGCTGGGCCTTTGCCCTGGCGCATTTTTTCCTGTATGTCAATCAGCAGATTGACGCGCTGGGGCGCGGGCCGGGGCCACGCCTGTTTGGGCTGGCGCGTGGGGGCCTTGCCGTCAATCACGGCCTGAATATCCTCCCGCCCATAGCCCGCCCCCAGGGTGGATGCCCGGAGCCGGGCCGCCCGGTCATGGCCGGGCGCGCGGAACGAGATCACCCCGCCCCGTCCATGCACCACCTGAAAGCCCGCCGCCTCCATGCGCCGGAGGAAATCAGCGAAATCGGCGGGGCGCTCAGACAGGGCCGCATCTATGGCCCAGCGTATCTGCTCCTTTTGGGACGGGGGCCGGGCCTCGCCCTGCCACTGCCCATAATGCAGAAAGCGGCCCTTGCTGTGGAGCTTGGGCCGCTCTACCACGGACAGCGCGTGTTCCAGGCATACCCGGTCAGACAGCCGCCGCAGGGCGAAGCTGGAGCCGATGAAGTTGCGGAATTTCCTGGAGCGGTCATAGGCCGTGGAATTGTAGTAAATGTGATTGTGAATGTGGCCTTTGTCGGTATGGGTGCAGACAAAAAACTGATACTTGCCCTTTGTCCAGCGCATCGCCGTTTCATAGCCGATCCTGTTGGCCTCCTCCGGGGTGACCTCCCCCTGGGGAAAGGCTTGGCGGAGCTGGTAGCACAGCGCCCCCTGCTCCGCCGTCCGGCCCGTTTCCGCCTGATACTGGCCCTTTACCAGCATAAATTCAGCGTGGGCGGTCTCCGGGTCGCAGAGGTAGGAGGACACCGCCCCCAGCTTCTCCGGGTTCAGGCCGTAGTCAAAGCGGTCTTTCAGACTTTGGGTGGCCGTTCGCTTGACGGCCTGTTTGTGGGGCTTAATGTAGGTCGTAGCCGTTAAAATCTCTCCTTATAAACAATAAAGCCTGTTGCAAAGTTGTAATACCTTTGCAACAGACTTTTACAGACGAAAAGTTACATTTCCAAAAAGCGAATTTTAGATTTAGGGGACAACCTCTCTAACTCTTTTAGTATTTCTTTTCTAATTCTGTCCATTTCAAAGCAAGCTGTCTGGCTAATCATATGTACTCCACAATCGGGTTGTCCACAGCCGCATCGACGAATATCTCCGGTATTCAGAAATTTTTGATACATCATCCTTAATTCGATCAAATTATCAACAATTTCCCTCAATATTTCTTTTGACTTCTGATCAGATACAGAAAATCTTGATTTAATTCGAGCGATCTCTGTACCATCACGCAGGCAATAAATGCCAGTGTTTACTGCTTGAATAGTGTCCTCTATTGCCTTATCAAAGTTTGGCAAATTACTTTCCATCATAAATGGTGTGACAAAAGCTGGACGGTCAAAACATTTTACCAAATCCTCAATTATTTGCTTGTCACTTGGAACTCTATCCATTCCCACCCCAATGTATCTTGAAATTATACTTTGAATTTGTTCTAACTTTGAAATATCGTTGCAGGATATTTTATTTATTTCGGCAACAATATCCGTAGGATAAATAATGTCTCTGCCAAAATCAAAAAACGGAAAATCTGTCCACTTGGTACGCCCCTTTTTAACAGGGCTATTACTAATGATAAAAAACTTCACACCTTTGGGATAAATATTTTCAAACTGATTTTCTACGAATTTTTTTAGTGTGTCCTTAATCTTTGTAGCATCAGTCCGCGAAGTAACCTGAACTGAGAAACCTTTTTTAGCATCACCCAGGTCAATAGCGCATTGATTTTTTTGCTTCTCGTTCAAATCATTCAGTTCATACCCATAGACCGTGTTTAGAAGCACACAGACGAAACCTTCCGAAATTCTATTTATGTCATAAAAATTGATGCAATTATTGAGCTGCACATTGGATAACCATGTAGAAAGTCCAAAGTTTATGCTATGCAATAATTCTTCTTCTCTCAAAATGATCCTTCCCTTCTCAGTTTTTGCCAGTATATCACAGTTTTTAGGGAAAGTCATCTCAAATTTGCCTTTTTATCATATCTGTCGCCCTGCACTGCTTCTGGCCACACTGGCCAGAAGCGGGGACAGCCGGGGAGCGGCGCGGGGCCGCTCCCTTTCGTCACAGGCGCACCACCTCGGAGAGCTTCTGGAGCAGGTCGGACAGCGGCCCCCACAGATCGGCATAGTCCTTTTGCAGAGATTTGATCTCTTCCTGGTACACACCGTAGCTATTGGCATGGGTCGCCACCTGATTGAGATTATTTGCACACCGCCTCTGGAGGGACACCAGCTCCTGGACGGGGGAAAGGTCAACATGGAGGATATAGCCGTTGAGGGCCATTTTGCGGATATAGGCGCTCATATTGCGGATACCCGCCTCCTCCATGCGCCCCCGGATGGCCTCCAGCTCGTCAGGCCGCACCCATACATAGAGCGGCACATCCCGGACGCGCTTCTTTCCGGCCACGCTACCTGTCGCCCCGGTCAGGGGCTTCCCGCCTGGGCGGGGCCGGGGCTGGGCGCTCCCCGGCCTGTTCCGCCGCCTCGCGCATCTGCTGGGCGATAGGCCGCTTGACTTCCCGCACCCCAAAGCGGCGCTGGTAGTCGGCGGCGCGGTCGGCGTAGTCCTTTTCCGCAGCGGCCCCGTCATCGTAGTAATGGCCCCAGTAGTAGTCCCGGCGGCCCTGCTCCTCGGTGAATTGCCACGTCACAAAGCCCTCCCTGGGATGTTCCCCCAGGGCAATCCCCCGCCCATTGTCAAACAAGATGGACTGCCGGATGACATAGCCTTGATTTTCGTCCATGGTAGCCTCCTCTCAAAATTCAAAATGTGGAAAGTATCAGCGGAAAACAGGGGCAGGACGTGAAATGATACGCCCCGCCCCTGAACGGCCCCGGCAAAGCCTTGATACAGGCGGGTTTCAGGGGGCCTAATTTTCCACTCACCAGCCCCGCTGTTTTCGCATATAATCCCGTTTCTGTTCCCGGAGCGCGGCGCGGGCGCAAGCCTCGGAGCAGTAACGCCGCCGCCCGTCCAGGAGGGCGGGCCGCCCGCAGACAGGGCAGGGCCGGGTTTCCGGGGCTGGCCCCTGGCCGGACAGGGCGGCCTCCAGCGCCGGGTCAAGGGGGAGAACGGCCTCCCGGAAGTAGCGGCAGTAGCTCGAAGTCCAGCACTTCCCCAGCATATAACATTCACAGTTCAGGGGCAAGCATCCGTACTCCCGATCATAGTTGGCGCACCACTTCACCACCAGGGCGCGGATGGCCGCCTTTTCCTCGCGGGTCAGCTCCCGGCTCATTCCTCCGGCTCCCTGTCATCTTCATCCCAGGGGGCCTCGCCGTCATAGTCCTCCGGGCTGTCATAGGGATCGCCGCCGTAGTCCTCCTCCGGCTCCGCCGCTTTCTGGTGCTTGGGGCGGTAAATCTTGAAGTACCACCCGGCCCCGCCGCCGATGACCACCACAGCCAGGGCCAGCAGGAGCGGCCCGGCCCCGCCCTTTTTCTCCGGCACAGGCTCCGGCTCCGGGGTGGGGGTAGGTTCCGGCTCAGGCTCCAGCGGGGGTTCCGGGGCGGCGGGTTCGCCAGAGGACTCCGCCAGGGCCATCAGGTCGGCCACGGTCACAGCGTTCAGGAAGTACACATTTTCCGTCTCCCGCTGGCGGTCAATCACCAGATAGAACACCGCCTCCTCCGCCGTGGTAATGGTGAAAAATTCCTTGCCGTCCTGATCGGTAGCGTTGTCCACCACCGTACCCGTCCCGTCCGGGGTGAACGGGTTCGGCTCCGTGGAGAGCGGCTCGGCGGGTTCCAGCCCCTCCCAGGGGACGTATTCACCCACGCCGTCCTCAGACTCGTCACCGCCCCCGGCGTAGGCCGGAACGGTGAGTACCCCCACCATCAGGACGGCGCACAGCAGGGACGCCAGCAAACGGGGCTTTCTCATTCCGCCACCCCCGTTTCCGCCGGGGCGGACTTCTGGCCAGCCTGGCCAGAAGTGCCGCGGAGCTTCTGGAGCAGGAGGGGCAGCTCGTCCAGGGGGATGCTCATGCCCCGCACAATGTCAACGATTTCCTCGTTCTCGGCCTCCTTGTGCTTCTGCTCCAGCTCTTTCAGCCGGGTCTGCTGGTCGCTGATCTTGGCCTTGACCTTTTCCATCTCAGCCCAAATTTTCGCGCTTTTCGTTGTCGCCATAGATACCTCCAATCATGGTAAACGCCCGTAGGCGTAGAAGTGGGACTGCCAATAGCTGCTGTTCAGGTTGGCATATCCGATGGGATCGCCACAGTGGAGCATCCAGCCGTCCCCCACATACAGGCCACAGTGGGTCACGCCGTTGGGGTCGGGGGCGGCGTAGGTGTTTTTGAAAAATACCAGGTCGCCGGGCCGTGGGGAGCTGGTTCTGGTACAGTAGTTGTAAAGCCCCTGCGCCCCCAGCCGCCCGATGTCCCAGCCGCACTGGTTCAGCACATAGGACAGGTAGCCGGAGCAGTCAAAGGACGTGCTGGGGCTGTGGCCGCCCCACACATAGGGATAACCGATGTACTTTTCCGCCTCGGTGAGCAGGGCGGCAAAGGTGGGATCGGAGAGGTACGCCTCCGGCACGTCATGGAGGGTGGGGCCGTTCGTGACATATTTCCCGATATAGCCGGAGCCAGGGAACAGGTCTGGACGGTTCCCCAGGGTCGCCATGAACAGGGCGTACCGTGAGAGCTGGCCCTCACCCATAATGTGAATAGGCAGATGGGAGAGGTTGAAGTTTTCCAGGGTCACGGTGCAGATGTAATAGTCATAGTACACCCGGTAGCTGTCGGTATGGGTATTGCCCTCGCTATCCGTCCAGGTGTCCGTTTCGATATAGTACCGCCGCTCCGTCACCACATTCTCCGTCAGAATATACTGGCGGTCAAAAAGGGTCTGGAGCGTCCCCTCCACCTGGGCCAGCGTCCATTCCCCCTCGTGGAGCGCGGAGAGAATAGAGGTCAGCACATAGGGATCATGCTCGATGTCATCCAAATTGAAGTGGTATTCATCGTAGCTGTGGGTGCTGGTGTAGGTGTCCAGGTAGTTTTGAAGCTCCGCCTCCAACGTGCAGTAGGCGGCCTCGGCCCCCAGCATATCCCCATCTTGGGCGGGGTAGGTGCTGGCGGCCACCGCCCCCACCGTCCCATTCCCCACCGATACCAGGGAGGACATACACGACTGCATCACCACCAGGAGCAGGACGCAGGCTGCCAGCAGCAGCGCCCCCACAGGATGCCGCCGCACCACGCCCACCGCCTGTTCCACCAGCTTCTCCGAAGCGGCGGCGGTCTTTTCGGCGGTCTTGGCCCCCTGCTTGGCGGCCTCCCGCGCCTGTTTCCGATACTGCCGTTTCAGCTTTTCCCTGTGCCACAGCCGGGCGGCGGCGCTTTTGAACGCCTCCGGCTGTTCCTGGGCCAGCTTGCGGGTCTGATAGTCCGCCTGGGCCTTGATAAATTGGGACTCGGCGCGGGCGGCGGCCCTGGCCGGGCGGGTTCGGATGCGCTTTTGGGTAAAGCGCACTATCTTTCCGCCCGCCACCTCGCCCACCAGCTCGGAGCGGTGAGCGCCCTCGGTTCCCACGTTCTCATGCTCCACCTCGTAGAGCTTGCCATGCACAAAGCCGTGTACCCCATGCCCGGCGGCACCGCCCACCCGCCGGAGGGGGCCGCGCTTCTTGGGGGGCTTCTGGTTCGCCAGACGGTTCCGGGCCGTTTCCAGCTTGCCCCACCGCTTTTCCATCTGGAGCTTGGCCCTGGCGGTACGCTCCTGCTGGCTTTCCATACGGAACTTGGTTTTTTCCTGCTTCTGGCCACCCTGGCCAGAAGTGGCCCGGTTACTCGTCCTTTCGTTCATTGGCCTTGTCCTCCGGCTTGGTGGTAAGTAGGGTATAAAGCTCGGTGTCCTTGGGGAAGCGGTCTACAAAGGGGATGGCGGTGTCGCCGTAGAACAGCAGCCCCTCGCCGGAGCCGGAGTGGGTCACATAGGAGAGCTGGTGAGGGCTGATCCCCAGGTGACTGGCCAGCACCTCCCGATCCCCGGCGGCCTGGGAGAGCAGATAGAGGAAATCGCAGTTGCCGAAGATGGACTCGATCTCACTGCTTTCCAACAGGCTTTTCACGTTTTGGGTGATGCCGCTGGGGATTGCGCCCCACTTGCGGAAACGGCGGAAAATTTCAACACTGTACGCCGCTGTCTGCGGGTCGGCCAGCAGAACATGAAACTCGTCCTGGTATACCCAAGTGGCCCGACGCTTTTCCCGGTTGGCGGTGACGCGGCCCCACACCTGATCGGTAAGGATCAGAAGCCCGATTTTTTTCAGCATCTTCCCCAGGGCCTTGATGTCATAGCACAACAGGCGGTTGCTCACCTCCACATTGGTACGGTGGTTAAAGAGGTTGAGCGATCCCGTACAGTACAGCTCCAGGGCGGACGCTACCCGCCGGGCCTCCGGCTCCGGCTGTTGCAGAAGTTCCTTGTACAAATCCTGGAGAATGGGCATCCGCTCCGGGGCCGGGTCTGCCAGATAGGGGCGGTACACATTCCGCACCGCCCGGTCAATCACGGTTTTCTCCACCGGGGCCAGCCCGCCCCTGCCGCCCACAATCAGCTCGCACAGGGACAGAATGAAGTCGCTTTTCAGGGACAGCGGATCTTCATCGTCCGCATAGTCCGGGTTGATGTCCATAGGGTTGATGTAAGTGCCGGAGCTGGCGGAGGGGGTCAGCTTCACCACCTGTCCCCCCAGGCGGTTGACGAGGGGGTAATATTCTCCCTCCGGATCTGCTATGACAATATCATCCTCCGGCCACGTCAGAAACACGTTGACGATCTCCCGCTTGGCGGCAAAGCTCTTGCCGCTCCCAGGGGTTCCGAGGAACATCCCGTTGGGGTTTTTCAAACGCTTGCGATCAGCCATGATGACATTATTTGAAAGTGCGTTCATGCCGTAGTAGAGGGCCTGACCGTCCATCCGCAGCTCCTTTGTCATAAAGGGAATAAAAATCGCCGTGGAGCTGGTAGTCATACCCCGCTGTATCTCGATGCCGTTCCAGCCCAGGGGGAGGGAGGACATATAGCCCTGCTCCTGCTGCCAGTCCAGCCGCCGGAGGGTGCAGTTGTGCTTTTGGGCGATGCCGGACACGGTGAACACCTCGTTTTCCAGCCGCTCCCGCGTGGGGGCGGTGTTCACCACCAGGAACGTGAGCAGGAACATCCGCTCGTTACGCGATTGCAGGTCGGCCAGGAGGGCCGCCGCGTCCTTGGCGTAGGTGATAAGGTCAGGGGGCAGAATATCCGGGTCGTAGCCGCTCCGGGTAGCCTTGCGCTGTTCCTCCACTTTCATCTTGTCGATGTCGGAGATTTTACCCTTTACCGTCTTGATGGCCTTGGTCTGGTCTACCGTCTGGACGTGGAGGGTGACGGTCATTTCCGCGTCCAGCTCCAACAGCTCCAGCAGGAGCTTGTCAGACAGCTCCGAAGCCATGATTTGCAGAAAGGACGCCGCCCCCCAGGACTGGCCCACCCGGAACGTCCGGCTCTGGCGGAAGTCAAAGCTGTCGGGAACAATGAAATCCTTTGTCCCCATGCCCGTCTTGGGGATGTCCCCCCAGGAGAAGCGGAACGGCTCCCGGCCTCCGGGGTGGAGCTGGCCGTGGAGGGCCTCCAGCCGCTCCCAGCCGTTGAGGACATGGGACTGCACCCCCAGCCGCTTGAAGTTACCCATGATGTCAGCCTCCACACGCTCCAGCCGGGGCCGGGCGGCGGCGAGGTTGTCGGCGGGAGCGCCGAACGTGATGTACTTGGAGCGGACAATGCCGTTATTGCTCCGGGCAATCTGCCGTTTCAGCATATCCACATACTCGCCCCGGATGCTGTCAAATTCATCGTGGGCCATAGGGATATTGACCTTATAGCGGCCCCCGCCATGGGAGCGGTGATTGACAAAGGAGAGCTGGAACGGCAGGGCGCTGTCGAAGTAGTTCAGGAACGAACACCACCCGCTGAAAATGGCCGCCTGATCCTCGGTAGACGCAACGGAATAGTTGATGTCCTCATAGGCGATGGTTTTGGTGTAGTAGCCGTCCCGCACCCGGCAAACGCCGTCTTTCAGCATTTCCAGGTAGGGAACGGTCTGCTGGGCGGAGAGGGCCGCCCGGCCCTTACCCCTTGCGGGGCCGTGTTTGGGTCGCTGATTTTTCTGCAATCGGTTCCTCCTTTTCCACCTGTCCGGCAAAGGGCGCGTACAGGTTTTCCGTCCGGTAGGGCCTCACGCCGGGGCGCAGGAGCTTGGCCCGGACAATGTTCCGCACCACCTTTTCAAAGAGCTGGCCGTCCTTTTCATACATCGCCATGAAAAAGGCGGGGAGCATGACGGCCAGCATCAGGAACATCGCCCCGCTGTTCCCGATGGCGCTCCGGGTCAGCAGAAAGGCGGGGATGCCCACCGCCGCCCCACAGCCGAAGCACACAAGCTGTCGGCTGGTCAGGTTAAAGGCCAGCTTGGTCTTGATTTTGGAAAGGTCATTGGGGATGCTCACATAGGCCATGTTTCAACCTCCTTTCCGGCCCAGCCGCTTCTGGCCACGATGGCCATAAGTTGACCGTAGGCTCCACCTCATTTCCCCATACGTCCCAGCCGGGCGGGGTCTGCCGGGCGAACAGCTCCACGCGGGGCAGGTCGCCCATCAGGGCCACAATTTTCTCGCGGGCCTCGTCCGGCTTTTTGCTGTGGCCCTCTATGGGGGAGATAATGAATTGATGCACATTCGCCGCCCGCCGCCGGGGATGGCCCCGCGTTGCCAGCAGACACACCTCCGCATTGGAGCGCGTCCAGAAGCCCAGCCCATAAAACCAGCTATCCGCCCGGCGGTTCTTTTTCAGCCAGACAAAGGCCACGGATTTATAGGTAAAGCCCCACGCATGGATCAGATGCAGGGCCTCCGGGAGCTGGGGGAACGTGGCCCACAGGAACAGGGCGCTGTCCGGGGCCGCAAGTTCGGCCACAGGCAGGGCGCACAATTCCTCTATGCTCATGGTGGAATAGTGCCGCTCCGCCGCCCCCTGCAAACCCTTTTGGGCGTAGCGCCAGGGCGGGTCGGCGTAGATAATGGAATATCCTCCGATAGTTACACCCCTTTCCCGCCCTGGGCCACGGCCTCCTCCGCCCGGCGCACCCGTTCGGCGGCAGGGCCGTAAAAGGCCGGGGCGTTCTCAAAGCAAATGTAGTGGCGGCCCGTGTTGACGGCGGCCACCGCCGTTGTGCCGCTCCCGGCGCAGATGTCCGCCACCACCTCGCCGGGCCGGGTGTAGGTGCGGATGAAATACTCGCACAGGGAAACAGGCTTCTGCGTGGGGTGGACGGCGTTTGCCACCGTGGGGAACGCCAGCACATTTCCAGGAAACCGCCGCCCGTCCGACTCGCCGCTGGTACGCTCAAACTTCCCATAGTTGGAGCTGTTGCCGCTCTGACGGTGGATTTTCTTGTACGGCTCCCCCTGCTCAAACTGCGGATCGTACAGGGGGGACTTCCGATAGAACACCAGAATATTCTCCGATTTTTTCAGCGGAGCGCGGCGGGCGTTGAGAAAGCCGGAGCATCGGCTCTTGTACCACACCCATTCATAGCGGAGCATGGGGAGGTTGGACGCGCCCAGCACCTT
>OJQR01000719.1_pt1 | contig 19149 bp, 15 predicted proteins | sample 1599011 | NCBI WGS metagenome assembly OJQR01 (sample SAMN03922456, study PRJEB24848) | human gut metagenome | isolation source: stool sample | host: Homo sapiens | place: Germany | collected 2009-11 | reverse complement strand
AGCAGCTGCCGCACCTCGCTCGCCGTATCGGCACTTAGAATTATGCGGTATTGCCCTATATTCTTCCTTCAGCATAGCACAGAAGCAGGGGTATGTAAAGTGCAATTATCACAAAGAATACTGCACTATGCCGCATATCTTTTGCTGCCCGGGCATTGTACAATAAAGAATAATCACAAGATAAAGGAGAGAAATGTTATGCCCTGCACGCTGCCTGCATCGCTGGCCGATGCCGCCGTCTGCCGCGGCTCCTTTCATGCCGTTTTGGGCGGGGAAGCCGGTGAGGCCGTTTTTGCCGACTTTTCCGCTGCGCTGCAAAAAGCACAGGCGGAGGGGCGGATCCTGACCGCAAGCCTTTTCCGGTATGAAAACCACCTGTTTTTTTATGCCGAGGGGCTGAACCGCCCGTTCACGCCGCAGGGGCTTTGCCCCGCGCTGGACGCGGCGCTGCTGCCGTGGCCGCCCGCCCTGGGTGAGGCAGCACCCCGCCCATGGGCCGCCATGCAGCCGTATTTTTACCACGATGTACCCACCACCGCCGCCGACTGGCAGCAGGGCCGCTGCCCGCAGCGCCGCCGCGGGCGCATTGCGCTGCTGCCGCCCGACAGCTGGTGCAGCTATATGGAGCATCACCTGCGCATTGTCACCGAGGGGCTGGTCGAGGGGGACCGCTGGCATCTCATCTGTGTGCAGGAGGGGGTGCTTTTCTCCTACCTTGAGGAGCCGCGCACCAATGTGAACATCAAGCATCAGCCGGGCGCGCACAGCCCCGAGCTGGACGCATGGATCGCCGCCGATCCCGAAAGCCACTTTGCACGTTTTACGCCGGAGCAGAAGGCCCACCCGGACAGCAGCCACAACTTTGTATTTTTGCCCCGCATTGCGGGAACGGAGGACTGAACCATGACAAGGATCGGATGCCGCGCCCATGACTACGGCAAGCTGCCCGCCACCGCGCTTGCTGCCACGTTGCGTGCCAAAGGGTACAACGCCGCCCAGCTTGCCATGCCGCGCGCCATTGCAGGCATTGAGGATTTTTCCCACATCACCGATAAACAGCTTGCAGAGATTCGAACGGCGTTTGCCGCACAGGACGTGGAAATTTCGGTGCTGAGCTGCTATCAGGATTTGTCTGCCCCCGATGCGGACACCCGCCGCACCGCTGTCGATACCGTAAAGCGCACACTGGGCTGCGCAAAGCTGCTGGGTGCCAAAATGGTGGGCAGCGAAACGGCATGGGGTGCCTGCACAGACGAGGAAAAGGCTGTCCGCCGCCCGCTGATGCTGGACAGCATCGCCCGCATCACCGAGGAAGCCGCCCGCCTGAACGTCGTTTTTGCCGTGGAATCTGTGGACGTACACCCCCTCTGTACACCGGAGCTGCTGCGCACCGTGTTGGACACTGCCGCTGATATACAGCACTGCAAGGTTATTTTTGACCCCGTCAACCTGTTCTGTGCCAAGGACGGGCAGGACAAAGCGTACCAGACTGCCCACTGGAGCCGCTGGCTGGAGGTCATCGGCAGTCAGCTCGGTGCCGTACACGTCAAGGACTGCCGCATCGAGGCGGACGGCAGCAAAACGCTGCTGCCGCTGGGCGAGGGCGATATGGATTATTCTGCCATTCGCGCCTTTCTGGCGAACCGTGCGCCCGCAGCACCGCTGCTGCGCGATGAGGTTATTCTGCCCGCCGACACCGCCGATGTGCGGTATCTGCGCAGGATGACCGACACTGTGTAAAAGTAAAAAAAGTGCCCAACCGTTTTGCGGTTGGTTTTTTTCGTATTTTGTCAGCGATTCCAATAGGCCGCTGCGTTTCTGCCGGCTTCGGTGCCTACAGCGTTGTAGGCGGGCTGTAGGTAGTGGAAGCGATCCTTCATCAACCCTTTTGCGGCGAAGGTCTTGAATTGACGGCTGACCAGCACGATGTCGCCCTGTTCGGAGGCCAGTTCCTCCTGCGCCTGCTGCATGGGCAGGTACAGCTCCGGCTCATCGCGCTGGTTGCCGATTTGGATCAAAAAGCAGGTTTGCGCGCCTGCGTCCTGCATAAAGCTGTGCAGAACGCGCTCGGTGTCGGCTTTGTAAACATCCTTGGGGGTGTGCAGGTCGCCGTCGGTGCAACCCTGGCACCAGACCATGGCGCTGTGGCGGATGATATAGCCGTTTGCCTGCAAAAAGGCGCGCGCCTTGCGGGCGCGGCGCACGGCATCCTGATAGTACGGTGTGCCGGGCAACCACTTGGCAATGGCAGAGCCGCCCTTGGCGCAGGACACGCCCACCACCGGCACACCGGTTTGGGCGGTGCAGGCATTGACGAAGGACGACACCATCGCCCCCGTTTTCATGCCCGGTTCATACACACCGGCGGGGTCGTTCTCGTTCACACCGAAGGGTTCTTCCAGCGGGTGCAGTGTGTCGGGGTCGGTGACGGCGCGGTATTCGTACCCCATGCCGGGGGCGACAACAGGGGCAAGGGCGGCTTCCCCGCGCCCCGCCATATTACTTTGCCCCATAAAAAAGAGAAGATCTACGGTTCTCATAAAAGCTCCTTTTATCTAGGCAATACCGCACAATTCCCGCCTTACGGCTTAAGCACCGTTCCGGCGGCTGCGACACTTAGAATTATGCGGTATCGCCTTAAAACAAGAAAGATTTCACTGAGCGCCCACTGCGCGGACACTTTTTGTTTATGTCGATGCCACGGAAACCGTCGCCTTACGAGCAGGATTTTTCTGCGTCTTACGCAACAGTATGAAACCGGTGTGGCTGATAGGAAAATTATACCGCACGGAAGTGCCTAAGTGCAATCGTAAGTTGTACTCTCCGGTATTAAGTTGTACGCATCACGGCAAGATTCCGGCGGCAAAGCCCGGATTTGTATGTTTTGCAGATAAGATAGGATTCGTATTTGCTTTTTTAGTATTTTATTTATTTAGTATTTATTAGTGCAGGCTTTTCCTGTACAGGTGAAACCCGTCTGGAAAAAGCCTGCGCAGGAAAAGCCGTTCTTGGGCAAAAAAGCCCCAAAGGCAGGGAATTTGGGGTGGTATATGGCTGGGCGGGCATCGGTGCTGACGCTTTGCGAACGCGCCCAAACAGAGGCATTTCTCGCGGCGACAGGGGTGGTGTGTGGGGATGGTGTAGAGTTGGCTTGCGTACAACTTCTTGCTAGGGAGTAAAACTTATATATTAGTTTGCTGGGCTTTTCACTTGTGTAAACCCTGTGATGTAAGTATCCACATTTCTCAATGGAACCAAAGCTGCTCATTTATTTGAGCGTTGCGAGTCAGAATCTGTCTCGCAAATTTGCCCCCAAAACTGCCCCCAAAAGGAGTTGGGACGGTTCATCACCGTATGGCATTCTTTTGTACACATGGGACAAAATCCGTTCTGAGCCTTGGTACGCAATACCACCAAACCCAACAAAATAACATCCCAACGCATAAACTTTGAATTTCTCATAACCCGGAGGTCGCAGGTTCAAGTCCTGTCTCCGCAACCAACAAAAGCTCGTTGAAACGATAAGTTTCAACGAGCTTTTTTCTACATTATGGAAAAAGTGGTAACAAGCTGGTAACTTTGACCCCAAAATGACCCCAAAACAGCAAAATGACTGCGCCCGGACGATTGAACTTTTCAACCGCCCGGGCGCTTTTTGTGGATAAATTTTGCGGAGTTGGCAGGTAAAAATAGGAGCGGTCAGTGTTCCAGTGTGTGTGAACGCTTTGCTCGTTCTCGCTGCTGCTCTAGCCGGTTTTCCATGATTTTTACGGATGCCATGATTTTGTGCCAGTCGTGTTCGAGGACATAATCGTTGTCCTTGCAGAACTTGTTCCAAATTTTCTGTATTTCGCCATTGGATTCTACGGATTCAAGGATGGCTGCAAATTGCGGGATAAATCCAGTCGTGCGGCGTGTCTTGCTGGTTGCGAGGAATGCACGATACAAGGTCGTGTCGTTGATTGCAATGCCGGGTTTCCCAGTTAGCATATAAATGTCGTAAAAATCGCGCATCCGTGTATTGCTTGTGCCACGGTACATGATGGTTTCCAGTTTCTCGGCAAGCAGCGTTTCGAGATTGTAGCTCATAATCTGCAAACTGCGGTCCTCAAACATGAGAGGATACCGATATTCAATGGCACGAGGCGTGATAGCATCGCCGGTGGAAATGTCGATTTTCACTTTCTGCCGCAGACCGTCAAGCGTACCAATCAGCGTGAAACGCAAGCCGGGATAGTCATGTTCTTCCATAATGCTTTCTGCATTGGTAATGCTGAAAACCACGCCGTCCTGCAGGTCGATATTGACGATTTCTTGAATCGTCCGTGTAGCGTCCTCCAATGTCAGCGGCAGGGCGACTACGGTGGCATCAATATCCATTGTGGCACGTTGGTGGATGCCAACCATTGAGGACACCAGCATCCCGCCTTTCAGTACAAAATGGCTGTTGTACTGGGAAACGGCGAGACGCTCTAAAAAGCGTTCCATCATGTAAGTACGCAGCAGAGTCTGCGACTTCAGACTATCGCCGTGCGCCAGATTTTTGATTTTATCCTTCAGCTGTCGTGAGGTCTTGATCATAATAAAAACACCTCCAAGTATCGTCTTACATCATCCTCAACTTTCAGTGCGCGGCTGCACTGGATGAGGTGACGCAGGTTTTTGTGGCCGTGCAGCATATACTCGCGGATGGCGGTTTGGTAGGTTTGCACATCCATAGCACCCCGCTGGCGAATGACATCGCAGAGTGTGCGCTCACGGTCATAAGTGGGAACGGTATTGCCAAAAGTGGTAGTGGCAGAGGTCAGCCCCAGTGTGAAAATCTCCGGGGAAACTGTATGCACAATCACGCCCTGCTTGCGCAGATGTGTGGCGTTGTAACCCTGTTTGACCGTAACATAGATGTGGTGCGGCTCGCGCTCCATCATACCGTGGAGCGCCAACGCCGACTGGTGGGAAAAAATGATATTGCTGTTGCGCAGGTGGAGAATATACATATCATCCGGCCATGCATCGGGCGATTGGTATACGCCGTGCGCGACACGCTCCAGTTCTCGGCTGCGGGCGTATTCGGCAAAGTAGGGTTTAGAGATGCCCTGCGCTGTAACCGCGCGGGTCGTGATGTAGCCGTTCCCCTGTTCCAGCATGGTATCAAGCTGTTCAAATTTTGTCATGTGGCTCACCTAACTTTCGCGCTTTAATTGTAACAGATAAGAGCGTAAAAGTAAATACAAGATGGTACGCCTACTGAAAATTTCAACAGACGCACAATGTGGTGTTAAAAACTATTCAGTGGCATTACCCGGCCTTGACGAGTACCAACACGCTGTTGTTTGGCACGACGATCTGTTCCTGTTTGGTAGGAATGGGCGGGTTCTTGTACTGGCGCAGGGCTTTTTGGATTTGCTGTTTGACTTCGAGCAGGGCGGCGTCCAGCGTGGGGGATTGTGCGGTAACTTTGGGGAAGTCGGGAACATGGGCGGTGCAGCCGTTCGCTGAGAGTGAGCAAAGTACAGGATAAGGCGGGTTCTCTACGGAGATGCTGTACTGCATCCCGAACATATCGTCCATCTTGTCCATTTCGCGCCGTTTGTGTTCGTCCATGCTGTGAACGTAGGTGTCCATTGTGAACGCCACCGAGTAGTGACCGAGGATGGCTGACAGGGTCTTGTAGTCCATGCCGCGCTCCAGCGCACGGGTGGCGAAGGTGTGGCGCAGGGCGTGGAAGGTAAAGTGCCCGATATCAGCATCCTTCAACAGGCGGTCGTAGTAATCCTTGAAGGTTTTCTGCTCGAAGTAGTGACCAAACTCGTTGGTGACGATGAAGCCATCATCTATGTACTTATCCCCTGCCCGCTGCTTATCCTGTGCCTGTTGCTGTTTCCAGCGGGTAAGCTCGTCTGTCATTGTGCGGGTCAGCGGAATCGTGCGGCGGGAGTTTTTCGTTTTGGGTGTGCCGAATACGATTTCGGTTTTGTTTTCGCCGTCGTGGGCTTCATACTTGGCGAGGCGGTTGATGGTACGGCGTACATGGAGTTGGGTGGTGGAAAAGTCGATGTCCTCCCATTTCAGTGCCAGCAACTCCCCCATCCGCAGCCCTGTACACAGGTCTAAGCGAATAAACACGCCATAGCGGTGGCGGTAGCTGGCTTGCACCAGCGCCCGCTGCTGGTCGTTGGTAAAGACTACGACTTCGGGTTTCTCTCCGCTGGGCAGGGTCACGGCATCGCAGGGATTGTAAATCAGCAGACGCTCTTTTACAGCTTGCTGTAAGCAATTATGCAATGCCATGTGGTAGTTGCGAAGCGTCTTGGGTGACAGTCCTTCCTCGCGGAATTTGTAGTTGTAAAACTCCTGCAAGGTGTGCGGCTCCAGCTTTTTAAGCAGGATTTTCCCCAGCACACAAAAGTGCTTGTTGAGATAACTGCGGTAGCTGGCGTAGGTGGACTGTTTAACTGTATCTTTTATGTAGGTGCCCAGCCAATACTCGTACCATTCGCCAAGGGTCACCGACATCGGATCGCGCCAGCCCTGTGTGCGGACTTCGTGGGCTTGCTGCTGTAAAATGGCAATGGCTTCCTGCCGCGTGTTACAGCAGGTGGATGTGCGTCTGGGCTTGCCTGTCTTGTAGTCGATTCCGGCAGATAGCCGCACCTCCCACCGCCCGTCTGTTCGCTGACGGATGTTGCCCTCGTTATGCCCGCGGCGCAGGGCTTTTTTGGATGTATCTTTCACGCTGCATCGTCTCCTTTCGTGACACAAAGACTACCACAGGCTTGCGGAGAAAGCTATTCATCAGACCCGACAATCTTCGGGTTCTCGTTTTGGGCTTTATTGACCTTTTGCTGTTCCAGCCAGTCCAGCAGTTCATCCCGCCGCACCAGCAGTCGGTTTCCAATGTGGAACGCAGGAAAAGTCGCGTCGTGAAATATCCGATAGGTGGTCGAGCGTGAGATACCGAAGTAAGTTTGCACCTCCTTGGGACTGACAACATTGGGCAAATTTTGAAATTCTGTGTTCATGGGTTCCTCCTATGTAAGTAGTGAAAAAACGCTTTCACTATATAGCCACTGGGAAAGGGCAAAAAGTATCGCAGGCTTTTGAGATGTAATAATTTGTAATAAAATGTCGACATTATGTAGCCAGTGGGAAGGCGCAAGATTTGACCTGTGTCCAACAAAAATTTTCATCAAAATTAAAACAGGCAAGCCGCAGATTAAAACGGCTTGCCTGTAGAATGACGATGCTGACGGTGATGACGATGTTTTTGATATACCCCTTTACCCTATCCCACGAACACCGTCATCATCGTCATCACCGTCACACTTATAGCGAAATGACGCTTGCAGTTTACTACTGCTCGAAACAAAAATAATGATATTACGAAAAACATAAAATCGGAATGACGCAGATGACGCTAATGACGCTGAATCCGGGATATGGTATAGGGGTATCCTAAAAACAGCGTCACAAGCGTCATCAGCGTCACTATCGTCACGCAAGAACTGTGCCGGGGGTCTGGGGAACACCCCAGAAATGCGTTTGTGGATATCCAAACGCTATGCTAGCAAAACACATCTACCCCAAAACGATAGCAATCAAACCGGACAGCCATACATATTCGTATAAATTTCAGAGTGAATCAGTTTAGATTCATCCAAAAATCCTGACTCGAAAAAGTGAATCTGTTCTGATTCACTTTCCCAAGTGCCGCTATTATTCCCTTCCGGGAAGGGAAATCGTCGTTTTGCCGCTGGCGTTATGGCAATAAGAAGGAACTACAAGGAACGGGGAAAAACACACTTTCTTAAATAGCAAGAAAAAAACAAGAATATAGTCATGGCGTTTTTGAAGAACCGTGTTAAAATGATACTATCACGCAGGCAAAGGAGGAACGATCCTGTGTCAAAGGCAACACTGCTTGACAGCCGCATCAAACAATACGCCTACCGTGAGACGGCGCAGATCTATAGGGACATCGGCGCGTCCCCTGACGGCTTATCCACCGACCAGGTGGAGATCATGCGGGAAAAGTACGGCACAAACAGCTTTGCGGGGCGAAGGGATGACACATTGCTCCGTCGGCTGCGGCGGGCGTTTATCAACCCCTTCAACGTCACTCTCTTTATCCTCGGCATCATTTCGCTGGTGACGGATGTCCTGCAAGCCAAAGATTTCAGCAAAAACACATCCACCGCCATCATTATCTTTTCCATGATCCTCATCAGCGGTACGATTCGGCTGATTCAAGAACTGCGGGCAAAGAACGCAGCCCGGCAGCTGGACCGGCTGATTCACGAGAGCATCACGGTTAAGCGCGGCGGAGAACTCCTGGAGATACCGGCGGAAAAGCTGGTGGTGGGGGATGTTGTGCTGCTTTCTGCGGGGGACCGTGTTCCGGCGGATATTCGGCTGACCAAGGTCACCGACCTCTTTGTGTCCCAAGCCGCCATCACCGGGGAGAGCGCCATTCTGGAAAAGAGCAGCCGCACTCTCGGTCACGGCAGCCCCCGCCCCTTGACCCAACTGGAAAATCTTGCGTTTATGGCGACAACGGTCATCAGCGGCAAGGGTGAGGGCATCGTGCTGGCAGTGGGAAAGGACACTCTCTACGGCAGCTTTGCGAAGCCGGACGCCGAGGATAAAACATCCTTCCAGCAGGGTGCCAACTCTATTGCGTGGGTCATGATTCGCTTTATCGCGGTGCTGATTCCCTTTGTGTTCATTCTGCTCGGCATTACCGGGGGAAATTGGTTTCAGTCCTTTGCCTTTGCACTGTCGGTGGCGGTGGGGCTGATGCCGGAGATGCTGCCCATGGTCATCACCGCCTGCCTTGCACGGGGCAGTCTGTCCATGAGCCGCAAGCAAACCATCATCAAGGACATCAACGCCATGCAGGGCTTCGGCAGCATGGATGTACTGTGCATGGACAAGACCGGCACACTGACCAACGAGAGCATTTTGCTGGAATACTACATGGATGTGCTGGGCAATGAAAGCGCCGAGGTGCTGGATCTTGCCTTCCTCAACAGCAGCTATCACTCCGGTGTGCGAAACCCCATCGACAACGCCATCCGCGCCTGTCAGACCATGCCGGGACGGGAGGCACATTTCGCGCAGCTCCTTGCCGAGCACCAAAAGACGGATGAGATTCCCTTTGACTACGCCCGCAAGATCGTCAGCATCCTTGTGATCGACCCAAACGGAGAGCATCAGCTGATTATGAAGGGCGATGTTGCCCACATTGTTTCCCGCTGCCGCTATGTTGCATACCGTGGCGAGGTGCTGCCTATGGAGGACGTAGGGGAAAGTGTTTCTTCCGTAGTGGACGAGATGCTGCAGGATGGGATGAAGGTCATCGCGGTGGCGCGGAAAAATGTGGGACAGCAAAACCGGATCCCCCCCGCCGATGAAGCGGATATGATTCTGGTGGGGTATTTGGCATTCTTCGATGCGCCCAAGAAAACCGCAAAGGCATCCATCGAGGCACTGAAACGATTGGAGGTCACGCCCAAGATCCTGACAGGCGATCAGACGGATGTGGCGGTTTCCATCTGCCGCAGGGTAGGCATTCCCTCGGAAACCGTGCTGACCGGCGCAGAGTTGGATGAAATGACCGACAGCGAACTGCGCGCCGCGGTGGAAAGCGTTCCTGTGTTTGCCGAGCTGACGCCGGGGCAGAAGGTGCGTCTGGTGTCCGCCTTGGAGCAAAACGGACATACCGTGGGCTTTTTGGGGGACGGCATCAACGACATTCCCGCCCTCTGCGAGGCCAATGTCGGCATCTCGGTGGATACGGCGGTGGACGCCGCCAAGGACGCGGCGGATGTGGTGCTGCTGCAAAAGGACCTTGGGGTACTGGAACAGGGTATCTTGGAGGGACGAAAGACCTTCACCAATATGCTCAAGTACATTAAAATCACCGCAAGCTCCAACTTCGGCAACATCCTCTCCATTGTGTGTGCCAGTGCGTTTTTGCCGTTTTTGCCCATGACCTCGTTGCAGCTTTTGCTGCTGAATCTGCTGTATGATGTGCTGTGTATCATTCTGCCGTGGGACAATGTGGATGAGGAAGAAAACCTCTCCCCGAGAGATTGGTCGGGGAAAACGCTGGGGCGGTTCATGCTGTCCTTCGGCCCTATCAGTTCACTGTTCGACATAGCGACCTTTCTGTTTCTCTACTACGTCCTTTGCCCCATGCTGTGCGGCGGAACGACCTATCTGAACCTTACGGATCCGGCACTGCAGCTGCAATATGTGGCGCTGTTCCAGACGGGGTGGTTTCTGGAATCCATGTGGACACAGGTGCTGATTTTACATTTCCTGCGCACGCGCAAGATTCCCTTCTTGCAAAGCAGACCGTCGCTGCCTGTAATGTGTACCACCTTGGCGGGAATCGCCCTGTTTACCGGCATTACCTTTACCAGGGCGGCAGCGCTGTTCGGCTTGACAGAGCTGCCCCTCTGGTACTTCGGATTTCTTCTGATCGTGGCGCTTTTGTATATGCTGCTGACCACGATGGTCAAGGTTTTCTATCAGAAAAAGTACCGAGAGCTGATCTGAAAGGAGGAGTCCCACATGAAAAAGAACATCGGATTTATCCCCTTGGATTCCTCCCTTGCCGCATGGCTGCTGGAAAAGCTGACGAAAGAGCCGCCGATAAGCGACAGCGCCGAAGAACTGCGCTCCGGCATCCGGGATATGCTCAACGGGGAAGTCAATTCTCTGCTGCTGAGTGCGACGGGCGAAGCCGAGCTGCCGCCCCTCACACCACCGGACGGGATTCGTATCGGGGAGTTGGAGATCAACCCCAAAAACAGGCGGGTCATCTCCGCGGGCAGGTATTCACCAAGGAGCAAATTTACCGCGCGGTATGGTCGGAGGACTACCTGCTGGATGACAGCAACATTATGGCGTTCATCCGCAAGCTGCGCAAAAAGATCGAGCCGGATCCGGACGCGCCGAAGTACATCCTGACCATCTGGGGCATCGGCTACAAAATGAATGACCAACTGTAAATAAAGGCGGGCGCTGCGGCGCCCGCCTGAATTCTTACCAAATCGCAAGGGAATCGCAAGGTTTTCGCCATGGGATTTCCCTTGCGATTTTTGTATGCTAAACAAGGTCGAAGGGAGGCGATGGCTATGATTTACACAGAGTTTGTTATTAGGATTTCCCTTTCCATGCTGCTCGGTTTTCTGATTGGTCTGGAACGGCAGCTTACCGGTCACCCGGCAGGTATCCGCATCAATGTTCTGATTTGCATAGGAACCAGTTTCTTTACGCTGTTTCCTATGCTCTATGGTTCCGATCAGGTGTTCCGTGTGGGAAGCAGCATTATATCCGGTGTAGGCTTTCTGTGCAGCGGTGTGATTTTTAAGGACAGCGGCACCGTACGGGGGATGAATACAGCAGCGACTCTTTGGTGTACCGCAGCCATCGGCATTCTTGCCAGCACAGGGATGTATGCCATTGCAGTGACAGCTGCCGGAATTCTTATTGCGTCCAACCTGATTTTACGCCCCCTTGCCAGAAAGTTGAACCCCATTGCAGCGGGCGATGAATCGGAAAAGCAATACCGCATTTCCGTTACCTGTCAGGAAGATGCGGAACAGGAAATCCGCCTGTTGCTCATCAACTGCAACCCTTGTAAGACATTGTATCTGAACAATCTGGAAAGCGGCGGTGTGGTCGGCGATAAAGTGGAAATCGTTGCGGAATACTGCTCGCTCGGAAAGCCCAAGAATCAGGTACTGGAAGGTATTGTCGGGCAGGCGCTGGCGCTGCCGACGGTTGTCAGTGCAGGTTGGGAGGTGTTGTAAATGTACAACAAACAATTCAGGCGTACCGTGCTTTTTCTTGCAGCCTATGCCATATTTACGCTTACGCCGCTTGGTGCAGCGCTGGGGTTTGTTGCCCTGCCCGCCGCCTATTTTGCCTATCTGATCCCCTGCATTCTGCTGTATATGGTGCTGGCGACCAGCCTGAAAAAAGCCTATGTTCGTCACTACGGCGAGCTGCTGTAAAAGGAGGTGCTCACGATGAATTGGAAGGATATTTGGATGACACTGTTTGGCACAGTGGATTTGTTCGGACTCGACATGGGCTTTTGGGTGTCCATGGCAGTAGTCGCGCTGATCGTGGTCGTGATGAATGCCGTCTTTTGGGGCATGAAGCCCCGTAAGAAAGCGACCAGCGAAGCCAAGCGCACCTGACGCAACAAGGAAAAAACTGTTTCTATCAAAGTGCCATCGTGAATCAGACGGCTTCTGCTTCTGTGCAAAACGAACATCCGACACAGAAATACAGTCGCAGTAGAACACAGGCTTTTGTGCGCACTCGGCGTAGGATGTCATAATGCGCTTGAATCGCCGTGTGCCGGTCAGTATGCACGGTGGGGTAAGAGGTCGGCTCTCTATTTAGGAGAACCTCCTGCTTGCGGCACTTTACACAAATCATACAAAAACGTGCGATTTTTTACAGCGATTTCTTCATTATATGGTCGATAACTTTACTTTCGATTTGTACAATAAAGAAGGTTACTCTATTACAAACGGAAAATAAAGAGAGGCAAATGTATGAAGAACAAATGGCCGAAGCGTGCGCCCGCACTGCTCGCAGCAGTGGCTTTGACGGCGTCGATGTTTCCTACCGGAGCGCTCGCGCTTGAGGTAGAACGGCAGGACACGGCAGAGACGGTCACAGCTGCAGTGCAGCAAACACCCACCCCAACCATTGCAGTAGAAAATGTGGAGACGGGGAATACTGCCACACCGGAAACGGCAGCGGAACCTGAAACACAGTTGCAGGAGGAGACCGTTGAGCAGGAGGAAAGTGCGATTCAGACCGCAGAAACCGCCGCATTACAGCAGGAGCCGGAAGCGGAGACTGCGGTTCAGGCGCTGGCCGCTGAGCCGGATAGTCTCGGCAAGGTCTGGCTGACTGAAATCTTCCCCAACGACTTTGACAACCGCAACAAGAACGAGTATGGCACAACAGATGACCGCTTTGAATACATTGAACTCATCAACACCGCCGATACTCCGGTGAATTTGACCACAGACTATGAGCTGGTCTACGGCACGAAAGCGGACAACGCCAAGCCCTTTGACGTGCAGGAGACCGATGGATCCGGCGTCGTTCTGCAGCCCGGCGAGGTTACTGTCGTCTGGAACCAACGCACCAACGTCAAGAAACCTGGTACAGTGGAAGACTTCCGCAGCAACTACATGATTCCCGACAATGTCCACATCGTCATCAGCCAGTACGGCGAGGACTGGGCCAACACCGGCTACTTCGGCCTGCGCGCCAGAGCTACCGGCACGGTCTGCGCCGACTACAGCTACGTCAACGGCACAATCGACAAGAACGACGGCAAGGACATTGCGGACGGCCTCGGCGTGGACCTGGCCATCCCCAACGTGGGCTACAGCATGACGGCCAGCACCAAAAAGACGGCGGCTACCCCCGGCTATGTCTATAGTGAGCAGCGCGGCGGCAGCACCACCGCCCCCGCCGGCACCGAGGGACTGTATGTGACCGAAATTTACCCTAACGATGGAGATCGTTCCGCGGTATATGGTGTGTCGGACGATTTGATGGAGTTTGTCGAGGGCACGAACACCACCGACCACGACATTGACTTCAACGCCGACTACCAGTTCCAGTACATCTACAAAACGCAGTTCACCCGGCTGACAGTCTGCACCGTTGAGGACGCCCACAAGGAGGCTCTGGGCGAGGTCACCCGGGCCGAGCTGGACGCCAGGTCCGCTGTCATCCCGGCGCACAGCAGCGCCGTGTTCTGGTGCTACCGTGAGAGATGGCTGACCGGCCTGACGCAGCCTTTCCCCGATGAGGCCGCGTTCCGCGCCGCCTACAATATGCCGGAGAACGCCCCGCTCTACTGCGTGCTGGGCCAGAACGGTATGAAGAACACGGACCGCGCCGTCGGCATCAGCCATGCGGAAAATGGCCGCCAGGTACTGGTGTCCAGCTTCTTCTACAACGGCCTGACCGACACGAAGGACAAAAAGAGCGTGAATTTGAGCCCCAGCGCCGAGGGGCCCCGCATGACGGCATGCACCCTGCAGCAGGCCCCCACGCCGGGCAGCGTCTCGGACGCGCAGTTCAACTTCCCTGCGGACGACGGCAGCACAGTGAAGCTGGGAATGTGGCAGGACAGCACCGTGCCGGCCACCATCACGCAGGGGGACGAGCTGCGCGTGCGGTTCAGCTATTCGGTGGACGAGGGCGCGCTGCCCCGCACGAAAATCACTACCTACTACCGCTTTGACGGCACCGGCAACTGGAACAACAAGACAGAAACCTATCGCCGCGTGCCCGGCCTGTATGAGATGAACATTGCAGCCAACGAGCTGTTCGACCACGAGTATGTCGAGTTCTACGTAGCAGCGGACAACCGTTACCACCGCACGACAACCCAGGTCTACCGCGTCAATATCCAGAAGCTGAGCAGCCTCATCGACGGCATCCGCACGAACATCACCGACGGCCAGCAGGTGCGCAGCACCGTCACGGCCACGGCCAACGACGGCGGCGACAACGCCAACTCCAAAATCCTGCTGGACGGCGTGGAGCTGCCCGTGGGCAAGGTGCTGGAGAACGGCGCATACTACAGCTTTGCCACGGCGGGTCGCGACAGCTACTTCCACAACGCCCTGACGCTGGCAGACGACAACCTGACCGACGACAGCAAAATGGAACGCATCGCCTCACTGCTGAAATGGCAGAACTACCGCCTGGACGGCTTTGCGGTGCCCATCGACAGCCACTATTTCACCTACGATGCAGCCAGCGACAGCTACAAGATCACACTGCGCTTCTGGGCCGGTACTTACACCAGCAGCGTCTATGACAAGCTGATGCCGTCTGCCAACCGCGAGGACTTCACCGTAACCAATCTGCAGCTCAAACTCGCCAACGGCAAGAGCTATCTGCCGGATTCCATCGGCCCCGAGAGCTACACCTACCCGGACACAGGCAAGGTCGTAGACAACAAGGCCAAGACGAATTTGAGCACGGCCCTGGACGCTGTACACAACATCGGCGATTCTACGGGCATGGCCCCCTATCTGGACGCCGCCTTTACGATCCCCGCGGCGGACGCCACGGCGGTGGGTGCGGTCATTGACACCACGGCCCTGACCGAGGGTGCGCACACCCTGACCGTGACCGACGGCGCGAACACAAAGAACGTCAGCTTCCTTGTGGACAATACCGCCCCTGTCATCGACCTGGGCGTGCAGGACGGCGAGACCTTCTCCGGCGCAATTCGGCTTGCGCCCACCGTCACCGAGGAAAACACCCTGGGCGAGACGGTCGTCACGCTGGACGGCGAGCCGGTCAGCGGCGACATTGACACCAACGCCGTCACGCTGGGCGCCGGCACCCACACGCTGGTTGTCTATGCCCGCGACGCCGCCGGGAATGAGGCAGTCCAGAGCGCCGACTTTGTGGCCGGGGACGATGTGGCCGTCATCCTGAACGCAGCGGTGTCCGACATCGGCCAGAATGCCGCAAGCCTGAACGTTACCGCTGAAGGTAACATGCAGGGCGCACAGGCGACCTACTACCAGCTGGACGCACTGAACAGCAGCGAGATCACCTCCACCACCAACGACGGTATCCTGCCCTATATCACCTACACGCTGAAGGTGGGCGAGGTCAGCGACAGCGACAGCCTTGTGCTGAGCTGGAACGGCCGGGCCTCAAACGCCGATGCGACCCACGCCAGCAGGCTGTTTGTGCAGAACACCGCCACCGGCGCCTGGGATGAGGCCGCCACCGCCGACGAGAACGGCTCGATGGCGGTCCGCGTCCCGGTCAAAGACCACGTGCAGGACGGCACGGCCACGGTCATGGTGCAGTGCACGGCAGACTCCGCGCTGCCGGATTTCAGCGGCGTGACCGACCAGGCCCCCGCAGCTGCCTGGGACGGCACGACGATTCCCCGAAATTACGACTTTGCCTTTGCCTGGGAGACCGACACCCAGTATTACTCCGAGGAGTTCTTCCAGCATTACCTGAACATGAACAACTGGATCGTGGACAACAAGGACAAGCTGAACATCCGCTATGTCATCCACACCGGCGATATTGTCGATGACTTCGACATGCCTTATGAGTGGGAGAACGCCGACGAGGCGATGAAGATTCTGGATGACGCCAACATGCCCTACGGCGTGCTGGCCGGCAACCATGACATTGCCGCGGGCGCGATGGAGTACGAGAACTACCAGAAATACTTCGGCGCACAGCGCGTGCAGGATCAGCCTACCTTCGGCGAGGCCTACAAGGACAACATCGGCCATTATGACCTGCTGACCGAGAACGGCCAGGACTTTATCATCCTGTATATGAGCTGGGACATCTACGCGGATGAAATAAACTGGATGAACAGTGTGCTGCAGAAATACAGTGACCGCAAGGCTATCCTCTGCTTCCACACCTACACCCGCGTGGCCTACAACAGCGACGGTGGCCTGATGGACTACTACGGCCAGCTGGTACAGGACAATGTGGTCGCCCAAAATCCCAACGTCATTGCGGTGCTCAACGGCCACTACCACGGCGCGTCCTATGAAACGACGGTCTTTGACGACGACAAGGATGGCGTCTATGATCGGACGGTCTACCAAATCTGCACCGACTATCAGTCCGGCTTTGAGGGCGGCAGCGGCTATATTAAAATGCTGTACTTCGACCTGGACAACAATAAAATCTACATCAACTCCTACTCTCCCTCGCTGGACGATTTCAACTACTACGACAATACCTCTGTGACCGAGTTGGGCACCGAGAGCGCCGCGTCCGTGGCCCCCGACACCGCCGCGGACGGCAGCGCCCTGCCAAAGCGCATCAACAACAATATCAACACCGATATTCTGACGCTGGACGCCAACTTCCACACCGACCCGCAGACGATCCTGACGAGCTACTTCGGCGCGTATCTGGACCGCGGTGAGGAGATCGGCACGGCGGACTTCACCGTCGCGCAGGACAGCAGCCGGACCGGTACCGCCGCCCTGACTTGGGACGGCCTGCAGCCCGGCACCGCCTACGCGTGGTACGCCCAGGTCACAAACACCCTGGGCAGCATACAGCAGACTGCCGTGCAGCGCTTTACCACGGCAGCTGTCCCCGCTGATGTCCCGCCGACGCCGGGCAACGCCCCCGCCGAGCCGGACCCGGGGCCGAACACAGGCAATGCGACCAGCACAGGTAATACAGGCAGCACCAGCACAGCAGCGGTCAGCCAGGGCGCGGCGCAGACCGCCGGGAAGGGCAGTACGCCCGCAGCGGCCACAGCGGCCATCCCGCAGACGGGTGACACAATGCCGATTGTTGCCGTGGTTCTGCTCTGCCTGGGCAGCATGACAGCGCTGGGTATCCTGACCATCTATCGCAGAAAGAGAAAAGAGGACTAAAAATTGAACAAGCGGCAGCAGCTATCCATCCTGCTCCGCATCCTGCTTCCGGGGGTGATTCTTGTGGGAATCATGCTCGGAAGTTTTCAGGTATCGCGGGCATCCATCAAGCCGGGCACCAGCCACAGCTATGTACAGGCGGTGGTGACGGAAATTTTGACAGACTACTCCGGGGGCCGGCCCTTCAACGGCGCACAGACTGTTGCGGCGCGCATCACCTCCGGCGTATGGAAGGGGCAGCAGGTCACATTAAGCAATTCCAACAGCTATCAGCAGGGTGCATTCTGCCAGGTGGGCACAAAAATCGTGGCCGTCGTGCAGTCCGGGGCAGACGGCAGCTTAAACGGCTCCGTCTACAACTATGACCGCACCGGCATGGTCTACGCCCTGGTAGCGCTGTTTGTGGCCGGGCTGGTTCTGGTGGGCGGACGCAAGGGCTTTGCCACCCTCTGGGCACTGGTATTTACTTTTGGCTGTGTGGCATTTTTATACGTGCCGCTGCTCTACCGTGGTGTGAACGGTATTTGGGCTGGTACGCTGACGGCAGTGATGATTCTGGCAGTGTCGCTCTACATTTTAAACGGCTGGTCGCGCAAGACGCGGTGCAGTATCTTAGGTACAACGCTGGGGGTTATGATCTCCGGCGGACTGGCAATGCTGCTGGGCACCGCCGGACATTTGAACGGCTACCACGCATCGGACGCGGAGTCAATGGTCTACATCGCCAATGCGTCGGGGCTTGACGTCGCTACAATTCTGTATGCAGGCATCCTCATCTCCTGCCTCGGTGCGGTTATGGATGTGAGTGTTTCTATCACCGCTGCATTGGAGGAGATCCGCGCCAAGGCCCCGACGCTGTCCCTGCGGGAGCTGGTCCGCTCCGGCCTGACGGTGGGCCATGACATGATTGGTACGATGTCTAACACGCTGATTTTGGCCTACACGGGCACGGCCACCGGCACGTTGCTGACGCTCTACGCCTATGAGATGCCCTACATCCAGATGATGAGCTACAATGCTATTGTCATCGAAATTTTAAGCGGCCTGTGCGGCACGATTGGCGTGGTCTTGACCGTGCCGATTCAAACGCTCATTACGGCGTTTGTCATAACACGGAAAAAATAAGGCAGAACGGCAGGTACAAATGCTGTCGCGGCAGATAGAGGTAGTGCAGGCAGAGGTGTTTTTAAAGAAAATCTGTAAGGCGCAATAGAGGCTGAGCTGCATTTTCACTTCTGAATCTGTCACAAGAGACCACCCGGACAAGGTTTGCAATCTGATTTTAGACTCCATTCTGGATACTTATCTGGAGAAAGATCCCTCGGCACATGTTGCCGTCAAAACTGTTGTGAAGAACAATACTGTATTTGCTGCAGGAGAACATTCATACTTTCTTCAAGCCGCTGTATCTGATCACTCTGGCGGAAAGCCTGGGCGGTGTAGAGAGCCTCGTCTGCCATCCCGCCAGCATGACCCACGCATCCATTCCCTATGAGGTACGGCAGAAAGTCGGCATCACGGACGGACTGATTCGGCTGTACATCGGCGTTGAAAGCGTTGATGATTTGCGGGCAGATTTGGCGCAGGCTATTCAGGAAAGACTAACTATTAAAAGTCAAGCCCCAAAACAAAATTTTCGAGAGGAATTTTAAGGTGGTGAAAATTGGTATAGCAAACAAGAGCATCCGTTGTCGGATAC
>OJQR01000717.1_pt1 | contig 19288 bp, 14 predicted proteins | sample 1599011 | NCBI WGS metagenome assembly OJQR01 (sample SAMN03922456, study PRJEB24848) | human gut metagenome | isolation source: stool sample | host: Homo sapiens | place: Germany | collected 2009-11 | reverse complement strand
ATCTACACCTAAGCCTTCGTCGGCAGCGTCAGATGTGTATAAGAGACAGGGCCTCGGCCTCCTGAATGGCCTTCAGGGTCTGGGCGGGGTTGGCACCCATGGCCACCTGAGCCACGTAGATATAGCCGTAACTCATGGCGATCTCCGCCAGGGACTTTTTCTTGATCTCCTTGCCGGCCGCGGCGAACTGCGCCACCTGGCCGATGTTGGACGCCTTGGAGGCCTGGCCGCCGGTATTGGAGTACACCTCGGTATCAAAGACGAAGACATTCACATCGTTGCCGGAGGCCAGGACGTGGTCCAGACCGCCGAAGCCGATGTCGTAGGCCCAGCCGTCGCCGCCGAAGATCCACATGGACTTCTTGGACAGGAACTCCTTGTCCGCCAGAATCTCAGCAGCCAGCTTGCAGGCGTCGCACTGGCACAGCGTCTCGCCCTTTGCCTTCAGCTCCTCGCCGAAGGCATGGATCTCCGCCTTGGGATTGGCCAGCAGCTCGTCCACAGTGCAGATGCTGCTCTCCAGGGCGGCGATGTATGCCTTGGTGGCCTCGCCGTTGGCGGCGCTGTCCTCCATGGTGTCCAGCCACTTCTGGCCGGCCTCCTTCAGAGCGGGCACTGCCCAATCCTTGGCAATCAGCTCCCGGGTCAGATCCGCCAGACGGCTACGGGTGGCCTGCTGGCCCAGATACATGCCCAGGCCGTGCTCAGCGTTATCCTCGAACAGGGAGTTGGCCCAAGCGGGACCATGGCCTTCCTTGTTGGTGCAATAGGGAGAGGTGGCAGCCGGACCGCCCCAGATGGAGGAGCAGCCGGTGGCGTTGGAGATGTACATCCGGTCACCGAACAGCTGGGTAATCAGGCGGGCATAGCTGGTCTCGGCGCAGCCGGCGCAGGAGCCGGAGAACTCCAGCATGGGCTGACGGAACTGGCTGCCCTTGACGGTGTTGTCCTGCATGTCCTTCTTCTCGGACACCTGGGAGACGCAGTAGTTGAAGACCTCCTGCTGGGCGGCCTCCTGCTCCTGGTCCACCATGGTCAGGGCGTCCACCGGGCACTGGCCCACGCACACGGCGCAGCCCATGCAGTCCAGCGGGCTGATGGCCATGGTGTACTTGTACACGCCCTTGCCCTTGCCGGCCTTCACGTCCACGATCTTGGCGGCGGCGGGGGCATTCTTGGCCTCCTCCTCCGTCAGAGCGAAGGGACGGATGGTGGCGTGGGGGCAGACATAGGCGCAGTTGTTACACTGGATGCACTTGGTGGAATCCCAGGTGGGAACGGACACGGCCACGCCGCGCTTCTCATAGGCGGCGGCGCCCAGCTCGAACTGGCCGTCCACATGCTTGACGAAGGCGGACACGGGCAGGCTGTCGCCGTCCATGCGGCCCACGGGGTCCAGAATCGTGCTGACCTGCTCCACCAGAGCGGCGGGGCCCTCGTGCTTGACGGGCTCGGCCTCGTCCACAGCGTTGGCCCAGTCGGCGGGCACATCGAACTTCTTGTAGGCGGTGGCGCCGGCGTCGATGGCCTTGTGGTTCATGTCCACGATGTCCTGGCCCTTCTTCAGGTAGGAGTGGGTGGCGGCGTCCTTCATGTAGCCCACAGCCTCGCTCTCAGGCATGACCTTAGCCAGAGAGAAGAAGGCGGACTGCAGGATGGTGTTGGTGCGCTTGCCCATGCCGATTTCCTTGGCCAGGTCGATGGCGTTGATGGTGTAGACCTGAATGTTGTTCTTGGCGATGTAGCGCTTGGAGGCGGCATCCAGATGGTGGCTCAGCTCCTCGTCGCTCCACTGGCAGTTGATCAGGAACACACCGCCGGGCTTCACGTCCCGGACAATGGGGAAGTGCTTGGTGATGTAGGCGGGCACGTGGCAGGCCACGAAGTCGGCCTTGTTGATGTAGTAGGAAGACTTGATGGGGGAGTCGCCGAAGCGCAGGTGGCTGATGGTGACGCCGCCGGTCTTCTTGGAGTCGTACTGGAAGTACGCCTGAACATACTTGTCGGTGTGGTCGCCGATGATCTTGATGGAGTTCTTGTTGGCGCCCACGGTGCCGTCGCCGCCCAGGCCCCAGAACTTGCACTCGATGGTACCGGGGGCCGCGGTGTTGGGGGAGGGCTTCTCCTCCAGGGAGGTGTGGGTCACGTCGTCCACGATGCCGACGGTGAACTGGCGCTTGGGCGCGGACTTGGTCAGCTCCTCATACACGGCGAACACGTTGCTGGGCGGGGTGTCCTTGGAGCCCAGGCCGTAGCGGCCGCCGATGATGGTGGCCTGCCGGCCGGCGTTGGCGAAGGCGGTGACCACGTCCAGGTACAGGGGGTCACCCAGGGCGCCGGGCTCCTTGGTGCGGTCGAGCACGGCGATCTTGGTGGCGGTGGCGGGGATGGTCGCCAGCAGCTTGTCGGCGCGGAAGGGCCGGTACAGACGGACCTTCACCAGGCCCACCTTCTCGCCGTGGGCGTTCAGGTAGTCGATGACCTCCTCGGCCACGTCGCAGATGGAGCCCATGGCGATGATGACCCGGTCGGCGTCGGGCGCGCCATAGTAGTTGAAGAGCTGGTAGTTGGTGCCCAGCTTGGCGTTGACCTTGCCCATGTACTCCTCCACGATCTCGGGGAGGGCGTCATAGTACTTGTTGGCGGCCTCGCGGTGCTGGAAGAAGATGTCGCCGTTCTCGTGGGAGCCGCGCATCACGGGGCGCTCGGGGTTGAGGGCGCGCTTGCGGAAGGCCTCCACGGCGTCCATGTCCACCATGTCGGCCAGATCCTCGTTGTCCCAGATGGCGATCTTCTGGATCTCGTGGGAGGTGCGGAAGCCGTCAAAGAAGTTGATAAAGGGGACGCGGCCCTTGATGGCTGCCAGGTGGGCCACGGCGCCCAGGTCCATGACCTCCTGGGGGTTGGACTCGCACAGCATGGCAAAGCCGGTCTGGCGGCAGGCCATGACATCGGAATGGTCGCCGAAGATGTTCAGCGCGTGGGTGGCCACGGTACGGGCGGACACGTGAAACACGGTGGGCATCAGCTCACCGGCCAGCTTGTACATGTTGGGAATCATCAGCAGCAGGCCCTGGGAGGCGGTGTAGGTGGTGGTCAGCGCGCCCGCGGCCAGAGAGCCGTGGACCGTACCGGCGGCGCCGGCCTCGGACTGCATCTCGATGACATTGACGGTGGTGCCGAAGATGTTCTTGCGGCCCTGGGCGGCCCACTGGTCCACATTGTCGGCCATGGGGCTGGACGGGGTGATGGGGTAGATGCCTGCCACCTCGGTGAAGGCGTAGGACACGTGCGCTGCCGCCGTGTTGCCGTCCATGGTTTTCAGCTTTCTCGCCATAGAAACGATTCCTCCTTGTTCATGGTTCCAGGGCAATGGGAATCCGTCCCCGTCCATCCCCCGGACTGACCGGGCCCGATTCCCATTACCCTGGCTGATTACAGCTGCCTCCGGGCGGAGCCTGTCCCCCCGGGGCGCATACATTTTATCACCTTCATTGACGTTTGTAAATCAAATCTTACTCTGAATTATTATTTTTCTTTTTGTTCCTGAATTAGAAGAAATAATTGGATTTTTTCCGTTCTCCTTTGAGAAAAATTATTTAGTTATATATTACTAACTAAACTGAGCATGCTAAAATATGCAGTTTTAAAGCCGGTCCTTTGCCGTATCCTGTTCTCCCCTTTCCCTCCGCCGGTACAGGGCCGCTTTTCACCCTTTCGGCGGCGGGTCCGGTATGCTATAATGGATGCAACATGACGAAAGGGAAAGGAGGCGGCACCCATGCTCTGTGAAGTGCGCTCCCTGGGGCTGAGCGGGATCTCCGGCTATGAGGTGCGGGCAGAGTGCGACCTGTCGGCCGGTCTGCCCGCCTTTGAGATCGTGGGCCTGCCTGACGCGGCGGTGAAGGAGGCCCGGGACCGGGTGCGCGCCGCCATTAAAAACTGCGGCTTCACCTTCCCGGTGTCCCGCATCACGGTCAACCTGGCTCCCGCCAACCAGCGCAAGGGGGGCACGGTGTACGATCTGCCCATTCTGGCGGGTATTCTGGCCGCCGGGGGGCAGCTCAGGCTGGACGGGCCGGACAGCGCCTACGTGGGGGAGCTGTCTTTGTCCGGCTCCCTGCGGCCGGTGGTGGGGATGCTGCCCATGGCCCTGGCCGCCCGGAGGGCGGGCATCAAGCGGCTGTACGTCCCCGCCCCCTCCGCCGCCGAGGCCACTCTGGCCGGCGGGCTGGAGGTCTACCCGGTGGAGAGCGTGGGGCAGTTGGCGGCCCATCTGAGGGGGGAGGCCCCTCTGGAGCCGGCGGCGGCCTGGACGCCGGGGCCGGAGGACTTTGCCTGCCCCGACTTTGCCGACGTGAAGGGGCAGGAAAACGTGAAGCGCGCCCTGGAGATCGCCGCCGCCGGCGGCCACAACCTCTGCATGGTGGGCCCGCCCGGATCGGGCAAGTCCATGCTGGCCCGCCGCCTGCCCTCCATCCTCCCTGATCTGACCCGGCGGGAGGCCCTGGAGGCCACGGAGATCCACTCCGTCCTGGGCCTCACCACCTCTGAGCACCCCCTGCTGGTGCGGCGGCCCTTCCGCTCCCCCCACCACACGGTGTCCGCCATGGGCATGGCCGGAGGCGGCTCCAGTCCCCGGCCGGGAGAGATCTCCCTGGCCCACAACGGGGTGCTCTTTCTGGACGAGCTGCCCGAGTTCTCCAAGGAGGCCCTGGAGACCCTGCGCCAGCCTCTGGAGGACGGGCGGGTGCAGATCAGCCGGGTGTCGGGCACGGCGGTGTTCCCCGCCCGCTTCATGCTGGTGTGCGCCATGAATCCCTGCAAGTGCGGCTGGTACGGCTATTCGGACCGCTGCCGCTGCTCGCCCCAGGCGGTGGAGAAGTACCTCAGCCGCCTGTCCGGGCCCCTGCTGGACCGCATCGACCTGTTCGTGGAGGTGCCGCCACTGGACTTTGACGCGCTCTCCCGCCGGACCCCGGCGGAGCCCTCCGCCGCCATCAAGGCCCGGGTGGACGGGGCCCGGGCGGTGCAGGCCGCCCGCTTCGGCCCCGGCGGCCCGGCCTGCAACGACCAGATGGGCCCGGCGGAGCTCTCCCGCTTCTGCGCCCTGGACGACGCCTGCCGCGCCGTGATGAAGGGGGCCTTCGACCGGATGGGCCTCACCGCCCGCAGCTACGACCGCATCCTCCGTGTGGCCCGCACCATCGCCGATCTGGACGGGGCGGAGGCCGTCGCCGTGGAGCACCTGGCCGAAGCCCTCCAGTACCGCCCGCCGGAGTACCTGCGGCGGTAGGCCCCCGGACGTGGGTGGAGACAGGCCCGCCCCTCTGGACAACAAAAAGCAAATTGGATATAATAGTGAAACTTTGGGAAAGGAATCCAGACTACATGAACGAGATTATTCTGTTAAAACTAGGGGAGCTGGTGCTTAAGGGGCTCAACCGGCGTACCTTTGAGGACCGTCTCGTGGCTAACGCCCGCCGCCGCCTCCAGGCCCACGGCAAATTCAAGGTATACACCAAGCAGTCTACCATGTATGTGGAGCCGCAGAGCGAGGACTGCGATCTGGACGGCGCGTGGGAGGCCATGACCAAGCTCTTCGGCGTGGTTGGCCTGTCCCGGGCCCGGGCCTGCGCGAAGGACAAGGACGCCATGCTCCAGACCGCCGTGGAGTACCTGGGGGACCGGCTGGCGGCCGCCAAGACCTTCAAGGTGGAGTCCAAGCGGGCGGACAAGAGCTTCCCCATGACCTCCATCCAGCTCTCCCAGTACGTGGGCGGCGAGCTGGACGAGAAGTACCCCAACCTGACCGTGGACGTGCACCACCCGGAGCTGACCGTCTACCTGGAGGTGCGGGACTACGCCGCCTACGTCCACGCCGACCCGGAGCCGGGAGCCGGCGGCCTGCCCGTGGGCGTGGGAGGCAGGGCGGTGAGCCTGCTCTCCGGCGGCATCGACTCCCCCGTGGCCTCCTGGATGATCGCCAAGCGGGGCATTGCCCTGGAAATGGTGCACTTCTTCTCCTACCCCTACACCTCCGAGGAGGCCAAGCAGAAGGTGCTCACCCTGGCCAAGCTGCTCACCCCCTGGTGCGGACGGCTCACCGTCCACGTGGTGCCCTTCACCGCTATCCAGGAGGAGCTACGCCGCAAGTGCCCGGAGGAGCTGTTCACCGTGCTCATGCGGCGGTTCATGATGCGCATCGCCGAGGCGGTGGCCCAGCGGTGCGGCGCCGGGGCCATCGTCACCGGCGAGTGTCTCGGCCAGGTGGCCAGCCAGACCATGGAGGCCATGCGGGCCACCACCGCCGTCACCACCCTGCCCATCCTGCGGCCGGTGGTGGGCATGGACAAGGAGGAGATTGTCCGCATCGCCCGGAAGATCAACACCTTTGAGACCTCCATCCTGCCCTATGAGGACTGCTGCACCGTCTTCACTCCCCGCCATCCCCGGCTGCGCCCCGTGCTGGGGGAGCTGGAGGCCGCCGAGGCCGCGCTGGACGTGGAGGGCCTGGTAAAGGCCGCCGTGGACGGCATCGAGCGGGTTCAGGTCTGACCGCGGCGGCGGGAAACGGCGGGCGGCCATAAAGGCCGCCCCTACGGGTTGTCCCCCTACGGAGGAGAACTCCCAATTACTACATCCTCGGGCGGAGTGAATCCGCCCTGTGGAAATGCTGCGCTGCGCATTTGCGGCGGCACCCGCCGCCGATGCCGGTGTTGGCGACAGGAGGTTTTTTTTATGTCTCACACTGCGGAGCTGATCGCAGTCGGTACGGAGCTGCTGCTGGGCAACATCGCCAACACCCCGCGGAATCCCTGATTCCGCGGGATCCCCCAATTACTACATCCTCGGGCGGAGTGGATCCGCCCTGTGGAAATGCTGCGCTGCGCATTTGCGGCGGCACCCGCCGCCGATGCCGGTGTTGGCGACAGGAGGTCTTTTTTATGTCTCACACTGCGGAGCTGATCGCGGTCGGTACGGAGTTGCTGCTGGGCAACATCGCCAACACCGACGCCCAGATGCTCTCCCAGGGCCTGTCGGCCCTGGGCATCAACGTCTACTACCACACGGTGGTGGGCGACAACCCCCAGCGGCTGCGGGCCGCGGTGGAGCTGGCCAAAAGCCGGGCGGACATTCTTATTACCACCGGCGGCCTGGGCCCCACCTGCGACGATCTGACCAAAAACGTGCTGGCCGAGTGCTTCGGCAAAAAGCTGGTGTTCCACGCGCCCTCCGCCCGCCGCATCGAGGCCTACTTTGAGCGGCTCCACGCCGGCCGCCCCATGACGGAGAACAACTACCAGCAGGCCATGCTGCCCGAGGGGTGCACGGTGCTGGACAACGACTGGGGTACTGCCCCCGGCGTGGCCTTCGAGGCGGACGGGGTGCGGGTCATCATGCTCCCCGGCCCGCCCCGGGAGTGCAGGGCCATGTTCACCCACCGGGTGATCCCCTACCTGAAGAGCCTGGCCGACGGGGTCATTGTCTCCCGGACGCTCAAGCTCTTCGGCATCGGGGAGTCCTCCATGGAGGCCCAGCTCCGGGAGGAGATGGAGGCCATGACCAACCCCACCCTGGCCCCCTATGCCAAGGAGGGGGAGTGTGAGCTGCGCATCACCGCCAAAGCGGCGGACGAGGAGGCTGCCCGGGCCCTGATCGCCCCGGTGGAGGAGCGCCTGCGGGCCCGGTTCGGCCCCCTCATCTACGGCGCCGACGTACCCTCCCTGGAGGCGGCGGTGTTCCAGCTTTTGAAGGAAAAGGGCCTCACCCTGGGCTGCGCCGAGAGCTGCACCGGCGGGCTGATCGCCAAGCGCATGACCGATTTGTCCGGGGTATCCGCCGTGTTCCGCGGCGGCGTGGTAAGCTACGCCACCGAGGTGAAGCACACCGTCCTGGGGGTGGATCAGGCGCTGCTGGACGAGTTCGGGGCGGTGAGCGAGCCGGTGGCCCGCGCCATGGCCGAGGGAGCCCGGCGGGTACTGGGGTGCGATCTGGCGGTGGCCTCCACCGGCGTGGCCGGGCCCGATCCCGACGAGCGGGGCAACCCGGTGGGACTGGTCTACCTGGCCCTGGCCGCGCCGGACGGCACCTGGGTGCGGAAAATCCAGCAGGGTCTGGGCCGGGAGCGGGTACGCCACGTGTCCGCCTCCCACGGCTTTGACCTGGCCCGGCGGTATCTCTCCGGCCTGGAGGTAAAATAAAAACAGCGGGTATTCTGCCAGAGACAGAATACCCGCTGTTTTTGTATAGGGGCGGACAATTGCCATCCATAGGGGCCGGGCGGCCACAAGGGCCGCTCCTACGCCGGTGCTGAAACGGCCCGCCTCTAGCCCTTCAGGGTGACAGCCACGGCGTATGCCCGATCGTACTGGTTGAGATTGGCCAAGTCGGAGAACCCGCCGGGCAGGGGAGGAATTCCCACGCCCTCCCCGTCATCATAGATCTCCAGATAGAGCGGCGTGCGCTCCCCTATGGTCATGGCCTGATCTTCCTCCAGCCAGACCGAGGCCCGGCCTGTCTCCAGGCCGCGGTCCATCCCGTCCAGCCGGGGGGCGTAGCTGTATTGGGTGCCACCGTCCTGGACATTTACGGTGATCTTATCCCCACTGAGGACGACCCCCAGCCGCCGCGTCCCGGCGGCGCTGATGGACACGCCCCCCTCCGCCACGGTCTGCCAGGCCCCGTCCTCCCAGGACAGTACCTCCACGGTGCAGTCGCTCACACCCTCGCCGGCCGCGCACTCAAACAGGCCATACTCCGCGTCGGAGCCCCCCACCAGCTTCAGCAGGGCCGCCTCCTCCTCGGTGAGCTCCAGGGGGCGGATGGTGTTGTCCCCCAGCTCCTCCCCCTTGTCTCCGCCCCGGGCGCCGCAGCCCGTCAGGAGCAGGGCGCACGCCAGGGCCAAACCAAGCAGCTTTTTCATGTCCATCGTCCTCTCTTTCTCTCTCATACAATCCAGGCCGAGCCCACCACGGCGTCGCCGTCGTAGAACACCGCCAGTTGACCGGGGGTTGGGGCGCGGGCGGGGGTGTGCATCCGCAGCAGCACGCCGTCTTCCTCTGGCTCCAGGGTGGCCGCCGTCTGCGTACGGGAGTGGCGCAGCCGCACCGTCACCTCCATGGGGCCGGTCAGGCCGTCCACGGCCAGCCAGTTGGGCTCCGTCCCCCGCACCTCGTCCCGGCCCAGGTCGGAGCCGTCGGAGAGCACCACCTCGTTGGTGTCCGGCCGCAGGGCGGTCACGTAGTACCGGTGGGGCCCCGATACCCCCAGGCCCCGGCCCTGGCCCAGAGTGTAGCAGTGGATGCCCCGGTGGCGGCCCAGCACCTTTCCCTCTTTATCCACAAAGTTCCCCTCCGGTGTGGAAAACCCGCGCCTCTCCAGCCAGGCGGCGTAGTCCCCGTCGGGGATGAAGCAGATCTCCATGGAGTCCGGCTTGTCCGCCACCGGGATGCCAAAGTCCCGGGCCAGGGCGCGCACCTGGGTCTTTTCGTAATCTCCCAGCGGAAATATTACTCTCTGTAATTGTTCCCGCGTCAGCCGGGCCAGCATATAGGACTGGTCGTTGGCGGGCATGCCCTTTTTCAGCACCCCGTTTTCCACACGGGCGTAGTGCCCGGTGGATACATACCGGGCCCCGATGCGGCCGGCCAGGGCAAAGAGCGCGGGGAACTTCACCGCCGGATTGCAGCGGGCGCAGGGCAGGGGGGTGCGGCCCGCCCGGTAGTCGGCGGCAAAGAGGGCGCACACCTCCCGCTCCAGCTCGGCCCGGATGTCGGCCGTCTCGAAGGGAATGCCCAGCCGCTCCGCCACGGCGGCGGCGTCCGCCGCCCCCGTACCGCCCAGGCCGATGTCCAGATAGAGGCCGGTGACGTCGTACCGCTCCTGCAAGAGCCGGGCCGCCACGGCGGAATCCACCCCACCGGACAGGCCCAGCACAATCTTTTCCTTCATAGCGTCTCCTTTTCCTGGGATTTTGCGGGGCAGGGGCCCGCCCCCTCTCCGCCCTGGGGCCGCTCCAGATGGATCATGAGCGCGGCGATGTCCGCCGGGGAGACCCCCGAGACGCGGGAGGCCTGCCCCAGATTGAGGGGGCGGATCTTGTCCAGCTTCTGCCGGGCCTCGGTGCGCAGGCCCCGCAGGGACAGGTAGTCCAGATCGGGGGGGAGGGGCCGGCTCTCCATCTTCCGCTGCTCGGCCACCTGGCGAAGCTGGCGGTCGATGTAGCCCTGGTACTTCACGGCGATCTCCACCGCCTCGGTGACGGCGGTGGGCAGCGGCCGCCGGTCCGGATCCGCCCCGGCCAGACCCTCATAGGTGTTCTCCGGCCGGCGGAGCAGGTCGCACAGGCGGCCCTCCGCGGTGCCGGTGTGCTCCAGGCGCTTGATCTCCCGGTCCACGGCGGCGTACTTGTCCACCACCCGCTGATACCGCTCGTCGCTGATCAGGCCAATGGCGTGCCCCACGGGGCACAGCCGCCGGTCGGCGTTGTCCTGCCGGTGGAGCAGGCGGTACTCGGTGCGGGAGGTCATCATGCGGTAGGGCTCGTTGGTGCCCTTGGTCACCAGATCGTCGATGAGCACCCCGATGTACCCCTGGTCTCGCCGCAGAATGAGGGGCTCCCGGTTCAGAAGCTTCAGGGCGGCGTTCACCCCGGCCACGAAGCCCTGGACGGCGGCCTCCTCATAGCCGGAGGAGCCGTTAAACTGCCCGGCCCCATAGAGGCCCGCCACCCGCTTGTGCTCCAGGGTGGGGAGCAGCTCGGTGGGATCCACGCAGTCGTACTCGATGGCGTAGGCCGGGCGGGTCATCTCCGCCCGCTCCAGGCCGGGAATGGTGTGGAGCATCTGCACCTGCACGTCCTCCGGCAGGGAAGAGGACAGGCCCTGGATGTAGAGCTCTTCGGTGTTCAGCCCCATGGGCTCCACAAAGAGCTGGTGCCGCTCCTTGTCGGCAAAGCGCACCACCTTGTCCTCGATGGAAGGGCAGTACCGGGGCCCGATGCCCTCGATCACCCCGGAGAACAGGGGGGAGCGGTTCAGGTTGGCCCGGATAACGGCGTGGGTGGCGGCATTGGTGTAGGTCAGCCAGCACACCGCCCGGTTCTCCGGCGGCTCCGCCGTCTCAAAGGAGAAGGGGAGCACCCGCTCGTCCCCCGGCTGTACCTCCATCTGGGAGAAATCCACGCTGCGGGCGTTCACCCGGGGGGGCGTACCCGTCTTGAACCGCCGCAGGCCCAGGCCCAGCCTTTTCAGGCTCTCGGTCAGGGGGAGGGCGGCGGCCAGGCCGTCGGGGCCGGAGGAGCGGGTCACATCCCCCACGATGGTGCGGCCCCCCAGGTAGGTACCCGAGGCCACCACCACCGCCCGCACCCGGTACACCGCCCCGTAGGCGGTGCGCACGGCGGTGACCCGGCCGCCTTCGGCATAGATATCGGTGATCTCCGCCTGCTTCACCCACAGGCGCTCCTGCTGTTCCAGGGTGTGCTTCATGATCTCCTGGTATCTCCTCCGGTCGGCCTGCGCCCGGAGGGACCACACCGCCGGGCCCTTGCCCCGGTTGAGCAGCCGGTACTGGATGCAGGCCTGGTCGGCGGCCCTTGCCATCTCTCCCCCCAGGGCGTCCAGCTCCCGCACCAGGTGGCCCTTGCCCGTGCCGCCGATGGCCGGGTTACACGGCATGTTGCCCACCGCGTCCAGATTGACGGTGAAGCACAGGGTGTTCAGCCCCAGCCGCGCGGCGGCCAGGGCGGCCTCGATGCCCGCGTGGCCCGCGCCGATGACGGCAATATCGTAACTTCCTGCTTCGTAATCCATGTATGTTCCTTCTCGCTTCAAAGTATCCAACGGGCCAGGCAGCGGAAAAACCGCCGAATTGGGCTCAGCGGGCCGATGTAGGCATCGGCCCCTACATTTTGCGGGAAATACTTCCCTTGCCGCAGACCCGCAGGGGCGGGGCTTGTCCCCGCCCGCGGCAGCCGCACTCCGCCAGAGTCCCCGGCCCGGCCGGGCGGCCACAAGGGCCGCCCCTACTTGCCGTAGACGATGGTCACCGCTTTCTGGCGGTTGACGATCTCGGCGACAGCGGGTGCGCCGCCGAACTCGCCGTCCAGAGTCCAGGGCAGCTCCTGGCCGCAGGCGACCCGGAGGCGGCTGGTGCGGAAGCTGGTCACCAGCCCGCCCTCGTCGGGGGACATGGTGAGCAGCGCCTTGATCACCGCCTGGAGCTGGAGGGGATTCTGGGGCTGGCGCACCAGCACCACCTCAAAGAGCCCGTCGTCTAGGCGGACGGGCTCGGCGGGCATGCCCTTGAAGCCCCCCACGGACACGGTGTTGCTCACCATGCCGTAGCAGAAGCCGCCCTCCTCCACGCCGCCATCGTGCTCCACGGTGAGGGGGTAGGCCTGGATGGACCCCAGGCGGGTGGCCCCCTCCAGCACGTAGGCCAGGTGGCCGAAGATATTTTTCACCGGCTGGGGCGTGCTGTAAGCCACGTCGGTAAAGGCCCCGAAGGCGGCCACATAGATGAAATAGCGGTCGTTGAAGGAGCCGATGTCCACCGGCCTGGGCACACCGGCGGCGGCCACCCTGGCCATGGCCTCCATCCCCCGTGGGAGGGAGAGGTTTTTGGCAAAGTCGTTGGTGGTACCGGCGGGGATGTAGCCCACCTCCGGCCGGTTCTCCCGGCCCATCAGCCCGGCCACCACCTCGTGGAGGGTGCCGTCGCCGCCGGAGCAGACGATGCGGTCAAACTCCCCGGCCCGGGCGGCGGCCACCGCCGTGGCGTCCCCGGCCCCCTGAGTGGGGTGGATGGTCACGTCCCACCCGGCCGCCGCCAGCGCGTCCTGCACCGCGGCCAGCCTGCTTTTCAGCAGGCCCTTGCCCGCGTGGGTATTGTAGAGAAAGAGCAGCTTTTTCATGGGTGTCCTCCATCTGTTTGTGCATCCATTATACCGGATTGTGGGCAAAAAACAACCTCCGCTGTGGACGGAAGCGCCAAAAATCCGCCATCCCTCTTGCTTTTCCATACTAAAGTGTGTAAAATAGAGACTCCACTGTTTGGCAAAAGGGGTGTATCGTATGGACCGCAAAGCGCTCTCCGCGGCATTCCCGGTGACGGTGCCGGTGCTGATGGGCTACCTGGCCATCGGCATCGCCTTCGGGCTGATGCTCCAGGAGATTGGATACAACTTCATCTGGGCTTTCTTCATGAGCCTGACCATCTACGCCGGTTCCGGGCAGTACCTGGGGGTGACCCTGCTGGGCGCCGCCGCCTCCCTGGGCACGGTGGCGGTCATGACGCTGCTCATCAACTTCCGGCACCTGGTATACGGTCTGTCCATGCTGGAGAAGTTCCGGGGCATGGGGCCCCGCAAGCTCTATATGATTTTTTCCCTTACCGACGAGACCTATGCCCTGCTGTCCTCAGCCCGGGCCCCGGTGGGGGTGGACCCCCGGAATTTCTATTTTGCCATCGCCCTGCTGGACCAGAGCTACTGGATTCTGGGCTCGGTCATCGGCGCAGTGGCCGGGGCGCTGATCCCCTTCAGCACCGAGGGGGTGGACTTCGCCATGACCGCCCTGTTCGTGGTTATCGCCGTGGACCAGTGGAGGAGCTACCGGAGGCACCTGCCCGCCGTTCTGGGGGCCGGGGTGACGGTGCTGTTTCTGATTGTCCTGGGCCACTTCTTCGGCCAGGATCAGATGCTGCTCATCTCGCTGGGCGTGATTGTGCTGTGCCTGCTGGTCCTGCGGGACAGGCTGGACGAGAAGGAGGAAGAGACATGCTGAGCACCGGAGGGGCCATCGCCGCCATCGCGGTCATGGCCATTATCACCTTTCTGACCCGCGCCCTGCCCTTCCTTCTCTTTGACCGGGGTGAGTCGCCCCCCAAGCTGGTCCTCTACCTGGGCCGGGTTTTGCCACCGGCCATCATCGCCATGCTCATCGTATACTGTCTCCGGGGCGTGTCCTTTGCCGCCCCCGGCGGCTGGGTGCCCCAGCTCGTGTCCGTGGCGGCGGTGGTGATCCTTCACCTGTGGCGCAGCAATACCCTGCTGAGCATCTTCGGAGGCACCATTTTGTATATGGTGCTCGTCCAGGCCGTGTTTCCCTAACGCAAGCGCCCGCCCCCAAAAGGGGGCGGGCGCTTTTGCCCGGTTCAGCGGGTGCGCAGGCACATCACCCGTTCGCCGTGGGTGTCCCGCTCGCCGGTAAAGCGGAAGCCGAAGGACTCGTACAGCGCCGCAGCCGGCCGGTTGGCCTCCACCACGCTGAGGTAGATCCGCTTTTTGTGGTACTCCCGCTCCAGCCGCTCCAGCAGGGCGGCCAGCGCGGCCCGGCCGTACCCCCGGCCCTGAAAGCGGCGGTCGATCAGCAGCCGGTCCAGCCACAGCCGTCCAAAGGGCAGGTACTCCCAGAAAAAGCCGTACATGGCGAAGCCTATGAGGGCATCCCCATCATAGACCCCCACGGGCCGCCAGCACCGCCGCCGGGCCGCCTCGGCCAGGCACTCCGCCACGCTCTCCACAAAGCCCTCCTGTCCGGGGGCCGTCTCCAGCCGCTCCACAGCGGCCCTGGAAGCCACGGTCACCGGCTCCAACCGGATTTTCATCGTCTCACGCTCCATATACGCGAAAACACAGGCCCGCCGCCTTTCGCGGGCCTGTGCCTTCGTAATTGAAAGAAGAGAGGAAAGAGAGGGGGCGTGGTCATCTCTGACCACGCTGTTATCCTATTCCATCCCTGTGAACCCCTTTTGAACCGGATATGAATATTTTGTAAAGGAATGACCCGCTTACTCCGCCAGCAGTTCGGCCACGGCGGTCAGATAGTTGGGCTCTAGCTCCTCAATCCGGCCCGCGTCGCAGGCGGCGGCCACGGCCGGATCAATGGGCAGGCGGGCCAGCACCTTCAGGCCCAGATCGGCGGCCACCCGCTCGATGTGGCTCTCGCCGAAGATGGCGTGCTCCTTGCCGCAGTCGGGGCAGCGGAAGTAGCTGTAGTTCTCCACCAGGCCCAGAACGGGGATGTGCATCATCTCGGCCATCTTGACGGCCTTGGTGACGATCATGCTCACCAGATCCTGGGGGGTGGTGACCACCACGATGCCGTCCACCGGCAGGGACTGGAACACGGTCAGAGGCACGTCGCCGGTTCCGGGGGGCATATCCACAAACAGGTAGTCCACGTCGCCCCAGATGACGTCGGTCCAGAACTGCTTCACCGCCCCGGCGATCACCGGGCCGCGCCACACCACCGGGTCGGTCTCGTTCTCGGTGAGCAGGTTGAGGCTCATAATCTCAATGCCGGTTTTGGTCTCCGCCGGGTAGATGCCCAGCTCGCTGCCCTCGGCCTTGGTGTGGACGCCGAAGGCGGCGGGGATGGAGGGGCCGGTGATGTCGGCGTCCAGGACGCCCACCGTCTTGCCCATGCGGCGCATGGCCACCGCCAGGGAGGAGGTGACCAGGCTCTTGCCCACCCCGCCCTTGCCGCTGACCACGGCGATGACCTTCCCGATGTGGGACAGGCCGTTGGCCGGGGCGCGGAAGTCCTGGGGCGCGGTGCGCTCCCCGCAGCTCTCGCCGCAGGAGGAGCAGTCGTGCGTACAATCGGACATAGTTTTCGTTCCTTCTTTCCTATGTGATAAACAGAGTAATATCCCATCGGCCCGTGTACCGCTCCAGGCTGCGGGCGGATGTGGGCATCCGCCCCTACGCAGGAAGGCGCGGGGCGGCCGTCTCAGTAGTGGTAGCTCCCCCCGCCGATGAACTCCCGCAGCAGGGAGTCGGGGGCCACCAGGGCGGGATCCACCGGCTCAAAATACCGGAAGGCGTCCACCAGGTCGTGGTACTCCTGCCAGCGCTCGTTGTCGGGGGGCACCTGCTCCACCGCCGCCCGCAGGGTGTCGGCGTAGTGGGCAAACACCGGCACCTCATAGCGCAGGGAGGAGTCGATGATCACATGGGCGCGGCCCTTGTAGGGCGAGATATACTTTTTCTCCCCCCGGCGGACATTATACCACATCAGCAGCGTTTCCAACAGGTCTGTCCCGCGGAAATTGTAGTCCCGCACGGCGCGGCGGGAGATGCGCATCCAGGTGCCCTTGAAGCGCAGCTGCTCCCCCTCCAGGATGTTGGAGCGGGCGGAGATATACATGCCCGTGGCCTCCGGGTGGCGGCCGGCAATGTCGTCGTTGAGGGCGTGGATGCCCTCGAAGATGGCGATCTCGTCCTTCCCCAGCCGCAGGGGGGTGCCCCGGCTGTCGTTGCGCATCTGGCGGGCGAACTCGAAGTGGGGGACGATGACCTCCTCCCCCCGGGACAGCCGATCAAAGGTCTCGTCCAGCAGCTCCATGTCCAGCAGTTTCGGGGACTCGTAGTCGATGTCCCCCTCCGGCGTGCGGGGGGCGGTCCTGCGGTTGAGGGTCTTGAAGTAGTTGTCCATGGACACCGTGTGGGCGTTGACCCCCCGGCGCTCCAGCTCCCGCTCCACCTTCATGGCCGTGGTGGTCTTGCCCGAGCCGGAGGGGCCGGACAGGAGCACGATGGGGCTCTCCTTCATCCGCGCCAGGATCTTGTCCACAGCGGCGTGGATGCGCTCCTGGTAGTGGGCGTCACACTCGGCCAGAAAGGCGGCCGGGTCCCGCCGGATTTTTTCGTTGATCTCACTGAGCTGATAGGGCATGTCTTCCCTCCTTTACCTTCCGTGCGCGGCGTAAAATTGGGCCACCCTGGCCTTGTCCGCGCAGATAGCGTCGATCTTCTGGATGTACTCCTGGGGGTATTTGGCGTTGGCCAGGCGCTCGATGTACCCGGTGGCGCGGTCGACCAGCTTGGTCACTCCGCCGCCCCCCAGGGAGACTATGGTGTGCAGCTCCTCCATCATGCAGATGTTGTAGAGGCTCTCGGCGCCGGGCCGGCACCAGCCCACGTTCTCAAAGGAGCCGGACATGTACTTCTGGCGGTAGAGGTAATAGGGCCTCTGCCCGGCCCCCCGCAGGGCGGCCCAGGCGAAATCCAGCATATCCGCCACCGCCGCGCCGGAGGGCAGGCCGCCCCCCTCCTCCATCAGCCGGGAGCCCTTTTTCAGGGCCAGGGTGTGCACCGTCACGTTCTCCGGCCCCAGGTCCAGCACCTGCTCCAGGGAGGCGCGGAAGCCCTCCGCGCTGTCGCCGGGCAGCCCGGCGATGAGATCCATGTTGATGCAGCCGATGCCGCTCTCCCGGGCCAGGGCGTAGGCCCGGAGGATGTCGTCCGCCCGGTGGGCCCGGCCCATCCGCTCCAGCACCGCGTCCTGCATGGTCTGGGGATTCACCGACACCCGCGAGCACCCCCGGCGGGCCAGTACCGCCAGCTTCTCCGCCGTGATGGTGTCCGGCCGCCCGGCCTCCACCGTGTACTCGGTGCAGCCGGACAGATCGATGTGGTCCGCCAGCTCCCCCATGAGCCGGTCGAGCTGGGGGGCGGAGAGGGTGGTGGGGGTTCCGCCGCCGAAGTAGACGGTGCGCACCCGCAGCCCCGCATCCGCCAGCATGGCCCCCGTGGCGGCCAGCTCCCGGCACAGGGCGTCCAGGAAGGGGTCAATGAGCTTGAGGGCCCGCCCCACGTCGGCGGAGACGAAGGAGCAGTAGGCGCACCGGGTGGGGCAGAAGGGGATGCCCACGTAGAGGGAGACCTCGCCGGGGGCCAGGCTGCGCAGGGCCGCCAGGCTGGCCCCGGCGCAGTCCATGGCCAGCCGCCGCCGTCCCTCTGTCACCCGGTAGGTGTCCCGCAGCAGCCGCTCCGCCTGGGCCGGGCTGGCCCCGGCCAGCATGGCCTTGGTGGGAATCTTCACCGGCCGCACCCCGGTCAGCGCCCCCCAGGGGGGCTCGCCGCCCCGGGCGGCGGTGCCCGCGTCGTAGAAGGCCAGCTTCAAAATCCGCTGGAGCGCCCGGTCGGTGGACAGCGGGTCGGTCAGCTCCGCCGTCCGGCATCGGCGGGCGGCCCGGTATTCCCGTCCCCCATAGCTCAGCGCCGCCGTGGCGGTGGCCCAGACCGCCCCCCGGTGCAGGGAGAGCACCAGCGCGTCCTCCCCCGGCGCCGGGGGCCCGGCGGGATACCCCGGCCGCTGGGCGGGGAACAGCGTCAGCAGCATCTGCTCGGCGGCGTATTTGTAGTCGTGTCCGCGCAAGTACAGCTTCATGGCCGCCTCCCCTCCTCCCGCTGCTGACGCTCCCGCGCCGAGTGGCGCGGAGCCGGGCGGAATTCACTTCCGCCCGGCGATACATAAAAATCAGACGGGGCCCCCGCGGGAGCACGGCTCCCGTGGGGAACCAGCAGCATCTGCTCGGCGGCATATTTGTAGTCGTGTCCGTGTAAATACAGCTTCATGGGCCGTGTCCTTTCTTGAGGGATGGCGGCCTTCCGCCTCAGCCCTCCATGGCCTCCCGCAGGTAGTAGTTGGTCTTGCGCTCCTGCTCCAGGGTGGAGGCCCCCATGTGGCCGGGAAGCACGTGGTAGTCACCGGAGAGGCGGCCCAGCCGCCCCAGGGAGGCCATGATCTCCGCGTAGGAGCCGCCCTCGAAGTCGGTGCGGCCCATGGAGCCCTGGAACAGGGTGTCGCCGGTGAGAAGCACGTCCCCCACCTTCAGCGTCACCCCGCCGGGGGTGTGGCCGGGGGTGTGGAGCACCTCAATATCCATCTTCCCCAGCTTCACCACGTCCCCCTCCTGATAGGGCGTCGTCTCCGCGCCGACGGCGGGGAACACGTCGCCCCCCACCAGGGCCGCGTCGGCCGGGTGGAGATACACCGGCACCCCAGGCAGGGCGGCGCACAGCTCGGCCACGCCGCCGGTGTGGTCGAAGTGGGCGTGGGTCAGCAGGATGAGCTTGAGCTCCATCCCGTCCGCCTTCAGCTGGGCCAGGATACGCGCCCCCTCCCCGCCGGGATCCACCACGGCGGCGGTACGGGTCTCCTCATCCTCCAGCAAATAGCAGTTGGTGCCCAGCTGGCCCACCTGCATCACTTTGATCTGCATCCTTTTTCACCTCATCAATGGTTGTCTGTGCCTGCGCCTCCGTGAGCGGCCACAAGGGCCGCCCCTACCGGGCGGAATGCCTCCTGATATGACATCGTATTCGGCGGAATTCGTAGGGGCGGCCCTTGTGGCCGCCCGCAAATGCCGGGAGCAAGTTCGGCCCTACATCTGGTCGGTGTCCAGCAGAATCGTCACCGGCCCGTCGTTCTGCGAGTACACCTGCATATCCGCGCCGAACCCCCCACGGGGCTCCCGCCCCGCGGGGACCCCG
>OJQR01000700.1_pt1 | contig 19561 bp, 16 predicted proteins | sample 1599011 | NCBI WGS metagenome assembly OJQR01 (sample SAMN03922456, study PRJEB24848) | human gut metagenome | isolation source: stool sample | host: Homo sapiens | place: Germany | collected 2009-11 | reverse complement strand
CCACCTTGACAGCGGGGTTCCGACTCTTGAGATATTCGCCCACACCGGTAATGGTGCCGCCCGTACCCACACCGGCAACAAAGATATCCACCTCGCCGTCGGTATCTGCCCAGATCTCCGGGCCAGTAGTGGCGCGGTGCGCGGCGGGGTTTGCCGGGTTGACGAATTGGCCGGGAATAAAGCTGTCCGGAATTTCCTTTGCCAGCTCCTCTGCTTTGGCAATGGCTCCCTTCATTCCCTTCACCCCCTCGGTGAGCACCAGCTCCGCGCCATACGCCTTCATCAGCTGGCGGCGCTCCACGCTCATGGTGTCGGGCATGACAAGGATGATGCGGTAGCCCCTTGCCGCGGCAACAGATGCCAGGCCAATTCCCGTGTTGCCGGAGGTAGGTTCAATAATAACTGACCGGGTATTCAGCGCTCCCTTCGCTTCGGCATCATCGATCATGGCTTTCGCAATACGATCCTTAACAGATCCGGCGGGGTTGAGGTATTCCAGCTTTGCCAAGATCCTGGCTTCCAGGCCCTCGGATCTTTCAATATGGGTAAGCTCCAGCAAAGGCGTCTTGCCGATGAACTGGTCAGCAGAAGTATAAATGTTTGCCATGGTCATACCTCCTTGACACGCTGGAACGCCTGCTCCAGATCTGCGATAATGTCATCAATGTGCTCTGTGCCGATGGAAAGACGGATGGTATTCTGGTAAATTCCCACGTTCTCCAGTTCCTCCTCCGTAAGCTGGCTGTGTGTGGTGGAAGCTGGATGAATCACCAAACTTTTGACGTCCGCTACATTGGCCAGCAAAGAGAAAATCTTCAAATTGTCAATAAACCGGAAGGCATCCTCCCGTCCGCCCTTGATTTGGAATGTAAAAATGGAAGCGCCGCCGTTCGGAAAATACTTTTCGTACAGCGCGTGATCCGGATGTTCCGGCAGAGAAGGATGATTGACTTTTTCCACCTGGGGATGGGAAGTCAGGTATTTCACCACTTTCTTTGCGTTCTCCACATGACGTTCCAGCCGGAGACTCAGGGTTTCCGTACCCTGAAGCAGCAGAAAAGCCGCAAAGGGACTGATGCAGGCACCCTCGTCCCGCAGCAGGATTGCGCGGATATAGGTAACAAAAGCGGCCTTTCCCGCAGCCTCTGTAAACTTTACGCCATGGTAGCTGGGATTCGCTGCGCTGATCCAGGGGTATTTTCCGCTTGCCGCCCAATCAAAGCTGCCGCCGTCCACAATGATACCGCCCAGGGTCGTACCGTGGCCGCCAATGAACTTGGTGGCGGAGTGGATCACAATGTCAGCGCCGTGTTCAATGGGACGGATCAGATAGGGGGTGCCGAATGTATTATCGATTACCAGCGGCAGTCCATATTTGTGAGCAATGTCAGCAATGGCGTCAATGTCAGGAATATCACTGTTGGGGTTGCCCAGGGTCTCAATGTAGATGGCCTTGGTGTTGGGCTGGATCGCATGTTCCACGGCGGCGAGGTCGTGGACATCCACAAAGCTGGAGTTGATGCCGTAGAGTGGCAAGGTGTGGGCCAACAGATTACTGGTGCCGCCGTAGATGGTCTTTTGTGCTACAATGTGCTCTCCCTGTTTTGCAAGCGCCTGAATGGTATAGGTGATCGCGGCGGCGCCAGAGGCGACAGCCAGACCGGCAACACCGCCCTCCAATGCGGAAATGCGCTGTTCAAAAACACCTTGGGTGGAATTGGTCAGGCGGCCATAGATGTTGCCTGTATCAGCCAGACCAAAGCGATCTGCTGCGTGCTGACTGTTATGAAATACATAAGAAGTGGTAGCGTAGATGGGAACCGCACGGGCATCAGATGCAGGGTCAGGGTGCTCCTGGCCCACATGGAGTTGGAGCGTTTCAAATTTGTAATCAGACATAGTTGTGTTCCTTTCTGTTCCATGATTTATTTTGCTAGGAAGAACAGATAACACATTCGTCCGAAACGGAAGTTATTCCGCAGAAGTCTGAAAAAGTGTTTTTGCATAACCGGCTCCTTTTACCCACGGAATTGGTATGTATAATGTTATACCACCATTTTCCTACTAAGTCAAGGGGTAATTAAAAAGTTGCTGTTGCGTATTTGTAGGAATACAATACACGTTCGTAGGGAATTTTTTATAATAGCCCTTGACAAGTAGAGGGCATAGTAGTATAGTGATAAAAAATTTAATATCCTAAACCGTTGAAGCGGAGATAACGGCAATCATGCCTTTACAGAGAGCCTGTGGTGCTGAGAGTCAGGTAAGAAACAAGTTGTCAAATGGACCGCTGAGGGCGCAGTCAAATGTGAGATTCACAGAGTATGCTGCGACGTTGCAGGCAGACGTCATTTGCCGGGGATATGTTGGTATCCCGCTAAGCGCACGGGTCATGCCGTGAATCAAGGTGGCACCGCGGATAATGTGTTTTATTCGTCCTTGACAGACCGTAGTTTCTGTCAAGGGCGATTTTTTGCTCCTCTGGCAGAAACGCCAGAGGAGCATTTTTATTTGGAGGTGCAGACCATGCAGATCGTTCCCACATTGGAGAAAGTCCAGGAGATCGATTCCGCCAGACGATACCGGGTGCTGCCGGTGAGCTGTGAGATCCTGTCTGACTTCACCACGCCCATAGAAGCCATGCGCATCCTGAAGCAGGTTTCCACCCACTGCTATATGCTGGAGTCCGCAGCCAGCCATGAGACCTGGGGACGCTACACCTTCCTGGGCTTTGATCCCAGTCTTGAGATCACCTGCAGGAACGGGGAGATGCGGGCCGGATGCCTTCACTTCCCAACGGCGGACCCATCCGCTTACCTGCGTCAGGTCCTGGAGGAGCACAAAAGCCCCCGCTTTGACCATCTCCCTCCCTTCACCGGCGGGCTTGTGGGATACTTCTCCTATGACTATCTGGGGTACAGCGAGCCGTCCGTCCGGGCGGAGGTGGAGGACAGCGAGGAATTTCGGGATCTTGATCTGATGCTCTTTGACAAGGTCATTGCCTTTGACCATCTGCGGCAGAAGCTCATTCTCATGGTCAATATGTCCCTGGACGAGCCGGAGACCAGCTACAACAAGGCGGTGCTGGAGCTCAGACAGCTTGTGGAGCTGCTGCGGACCGGAGCAAAGAAGCAGGACCGTGCCGGGCGGCTCCTGGGCCCGGTGACGCCGCTGTTCGGCCGGGAGGACTTCTGCCGAATGGTGGAGCAGGCCAAGGTCCACATCCGGGAAGGGGATATTTTTCAGATCGTCCTCTCCAACTGCCTGTCGGCCCCCTTTGAGGGCAGCCTGTTCAACACCTACCGGGTGCTGCGCACCCTTAACCCCTCCCCCTATATGTTCTATTTTTCCGGAACAGATGTGGAGGTGGCGGGGGCGTCGCCGGAGACTCTGGTCAAGCTGGAAAACGGCGTGCTCCACACCTTCCCTCTCGCGGGCACCCGGCCCAGGGGAAAGACCCCGGAGGAGGACCAGGTTCTGGAGACAGAGCTGCTCTCCGATGAGAAAGAGCTGGCGGAGCACAATATGCTGGTGGATCTGGGGCGGAACGATCTTGGGAAGATCAGCCGGTTCGGTACGGTCCAGGTGGAGAAGTTCCACACCATTGAGCGCTTCTCCCATGTCATGCACATCGGCTCCACCGTACGGGGAGAGCTCCGGGAGGACAAGGACGCGCTGGACGCCATCGAGGCGGTGCTGCCCGCCGGGACCCTCTCCGGAGCGCCTAAGCTCCGGGCCTGCCAGCTGATCGCAGAGCTGGAGAACAACAAGCGGGGCATCTACGGCGGGGCCATCGGCTACATCGACTTCACCGGGAATATGGACACCTGCATCGCCATCCGGATCGCCTATCAGAAGAACGGCAGGGTGTTTGTGAGAAGCGGAGCAGGGATCGTGGCCGATTCGGTCCCGGAGCAGGAATTTGAGGAATGTATGAACAAGGCGCGGGCGTCCCTGAGGGCGCTGGAGCTTGCACAGGAGGCGGAGCTATGATCCTGCTGATCGATAACTATGACAGCTTTTCCTACAATCTGTACCAGCTTGTTGGGGAATTCGAGCCGAATATCTGGATCATCCGCAATGATGAGATGACCGCAGAAGAAATTCGGGCGCTTCAGCCGGAACGGATCATCCTCTCCCCCGGCCCGGGGAGGCCGGAGGACGCGGGAATCACCATGGAGGTGGTGACCGCCCTGGGGCATGAGATCCCCATTCTGGGGGTCTGTCTGGGGCACCAGGCCATCTGCGCCGCCTTTGGCGCCTCCATTACCTACGCCAAGGCGCTGATGCACGGGAAGCAGTCCCAGGTCCGATTCGATCTGGACTGCCCGCTGTTCCGGGGCTGTCCGGAAACAGCCCTTGTGGGGCGGTATCACTCCCTGGCGGCGGACGCCGAAACCCTTCCGGAGTGCCTGAAAATCACTGCCAGAACCGAGGACGGAGAGGTCATGGCGGTACAGCACAGGGCGTATCCAATCTACGGCGTACAGTTCCACCCGGAGTCCATTTTGACGCCCGACGGGAAAACCATGCTGCAAAACTTCATAAAGGAGATGTAAACCATGATCAAAGAAGCCATCGTCAAGATCGTCAATAAAGGGGACCTCACCTACGAGGAGGCCTACACCGTGATGAATGAGATCATGGGCGGCGAGACCACGCCCACCCAAAACGCCGCTTTTCTTGCCGCCCTCTCCACCAAGAGCGCCCGGGCGGAGACCACCGACGAGATCGCCGGATGCGCCGCCGCCATGCGGGGCCACGCCATCAAGGTGGAGACCGGCATGGAGCTCTTTGAGATCGTGGGCACCGGCGGAGACAACGCCGGCAGCTTCAACATCTCCACCACCGCCGCCCTGGTGGCGGCGGCAGGGGGCATGAAGGTGGCCAAGCACGGAAACCGGGCGGCCTCCTCCCTGTGCGGCACGGCGGACTGTCTGGAGGCACTGGGGGTCAACATCCACCAGAGCCCCGAAAAGTGCGTGGAGCTACTCCGGGACGTGGGAATGTGCTTTTTCTTCGCCCAGGATTACCACACCTCCATGAAATATGTGGGAGCCATCCGCAAGGAGCTGGGCTTCCGCACGGTATTCAATATCCTCGGCCCGCTGACCAACCCCGGGACGCCGGTCCGGCAGCTGCTGGGGGTCTATGACGACTATCTGGTGGAGCCCCTGGCTCAGGTGCTCATCAATCTGGGGATCAAGCGGGGCATGGTGGTATACGGACAGGACAAGCTGGACGAGATCTCCCTGAGTGCGCCCACCACCATCTGCGAGATCCGGGACGGCTGGTTCAAGTCCTCGGTCATCACCCCGGAGGATTTTGGCTTTGACCGCTGCACAAAAGAGGAACTGAAGGGCGGGACGCCGGAGGAGAACGCTGCCATCACCCAGACTATTTTGAGCGGCGGGCGGGGCGCCAAGCGGAACGCGGTGCTGCTCAACGCCGGGGCGGCCCTGTACATCGGCGGCAAAGCCGATAGCATGAAGGACGGCGTGGCCCTGGCGGCGGAGCTCATTGATACAGGAAAGGCCGCCGCCGTGCTGGAGCAGCTGATCGCGGTCAGCAACGGCCCGGAGGTGGAGGCATGACCATACTGGACCAGCTGGCCGGCCATGCCCGGGAGCGGGTGGCGGCGTCCAAGAGCTCTGTCCCTCTGGAGGAGCTGCGTCTGCAGGCCCTTTCTCTCCTCAAAGGAGATTTTGGGTTTGAGAAAGCCCTGAGAAAAGACGGACTCTCTTTCATCTGTGAGTGCAAGCGGGCCTCGCCCTCCAAGGGACTCATCGCCCCGGAGTATCCCTACCTGCAAATTGCACTGGACTATGAGGCGGCGGGTGCAGACTGCATCTCAGTGCTCACTGAGCCCAAATGGTTTCTGGGCAGCGGCCGGCATTTGCAGGAGATCGCCCGGACGGCCTCCATCCCCTGCCTGCGGAAGGACTTTACCGTAGACGAATACATGATCTATGAGGCGAAGGTGCTGGGGGCGTCGGCAGTCCTGCTGATCTGTGCCATTTTGACGGAGCGGCAGATCCGGGAGTACCTGCACACCTGCGATGAGCTGGGCCTGTCCGCACTGGTGGAGGTCCACAACGAGGCGGAGGCGGAAACTGCCCTCCGGGCAGGGGCGCGGATCATCGGGGTGAACAACCGCAGCCTGAAGGATTTCTCTGTGGACCCGGACAACAGCCGCCGGCTCAGGGCGCTGATCCCCCGCGAGGTGCTGTTTGTTTCCGAAAGCGGCGTCCGCAGCGCCGGAGACGTCGCAGTGCTCCGAGAGCTGGGAGCGGACGGAGTCCTGATTGGAGAAACTCTGATGCGGGCGGCCGATAAAAAGGCCGCTCTGGCCGGACTGCGAGGCGGAGCATGACAAAAATCAAGCTGTGCGGCCTGTCCCGCCCCCGGGATATTCTGGCCGCAAATCAGCTGAGGCCGGAGTATATCGGATTTGTATTTGCCCCTGAAAGCAAACGATATATCGCACCCAAAGGGGCCGCTGAATTGAAGGAATTACTGGACCCGAACATTCAGGCGGTGGGCGTATTTGTCAACGAGACAGCAGAGACAGTGGCCCGCCTGCTGAACCGCGGTGTGATCGACCTGGCCCAGCTTCACGGCAGCGAGGGCGGGGACTATGTTGACCGGCTGCGGATGCTTACCCCAAAGCCCATTATCCAGGCATTCCGGATCGCCACGGTTCAGGATGTCCTCCGCGCCGAGGCCAGTGCTGCTGACCATATCCTGCTGGATGCCGGTGCGGGTACGGGAACCGTTTTTGACTGGAGTATGCTCCGGCAGCTCCGGCGGCCCTATTTCCTGGCCGGCGGGCTGGGGCCGGATAATGTGGAAGGGGCGGTGGAGCGGCTTCACCCCTATGCGGTGGATGTCAGCTCCGGTATTGAGACGGATGGGGGCAAGGATCCGGAAAAAATGGCGGCCTTTGTGGCCGCAGTCAGAAAGGGAGCGAGAGCATGACCAATCCAAAAGGACGCTTCGGCGTCCACGGGGGACAGTATATCCCCGAGACGCTGATGAACGCGGTCATTGAACTGGAAGCGGCATACGATCACTACAAGAACGACGAAGCTTTCAACCGGGAGCTCACCGAGCTTTTGAATGAATACGCGGGGCGGCCATCCCGGCTGTATTTTGCCAAAAAGATGACGGAGGATCTGGGCGGGGCGAAGATCTATCTGAAGCGGGAGGATCTGAACCACACCGGGGCCCACAAGATCAACAATGTGCTGGGACAGGCCCTTCTGGCCAAGCGGATGGGCAAGACCCGCCTGATTGCCGAGACGGGGGCGGGGCAGCACGGGGTGGCTACCGCCACTGCCGCCGCCCTCATGGGGATGGAGTGCGTGGTCTTTATGGGGGAGGAAGATACCGTCCGCCAGGCCCTCAATGTGTACCGGATGCGCCTTTTGGGAGCGGAGGTGGTTCCTGTAAAGACGGGCACAGCCACGCTGAAGGACGCCGTATCCGAGGCCATGCGGGAGTGGACCTCCCGCATGGCCGACACCCACTACTGCCTTGGCTCTGTGATGGGGCCCCACCCCTTCCCCACCATCGTCCGGGACTTTCAGGCGGTAATCTCCCGGGAGATCAGGGCGCAGCTTCTGGAGAAGGAGGGGCGGCTGCCCGACGCGGTGCTCGCCTGTGTGGGAGGCGGTTCCAATGCCATCGGCAGCTTCTATCACTTTATCGGGGACGAACAGGTCCGGCTGATCGGCTGCGAGGCGGCCGGCCGGGGGGCGGATACCCCGGAGACGGCGGCCACCATCGCCACCGGGAAGCTGGGCATCTTCCACGGGATGAAGTCCTACTTCTGTCAGGACCAGTACGGCCAGATCGCCCCGGTCTACTCCATCTCCGCCGGACTGGACTACCCGGGCATCGGCCCGGAACACGCCCACCTCCATGACATCGGCCGGGCGGAATATGTCCCGGTCACTGACGAGGAGGCGGTCAACGCCTTCGAGTATCTGGCCCGGACGGAGGGTATCATCCCCGCCATTGAGTCGGCCCACGCCGTGGCCCATGCCATAAAGCTTGCTCCCGCTATGGAGCGGGAGCAGATCATCGTCATCACTATTTCAGGCCGGGGCGACAAGGACTGCGCCGCCATCGCCCGATACAGAGGGGAGGATCTCCATGAGTAAGATCGCACAGGCATTTGCCCGCGGAAAGGCATTTATCCCGTTTATTACCTGCGGCGACCCGAATCTGGAGACCACCGCCGCCGCCGTCCGGGCCGCAGTGGAAAACGGCGCGGACCTCATCGAGCTGGGCATTCCCTTCTCCGACCCCACCGCCGAGGGGCCGGTGATCCAGGGGGCTAACCTCCGGGCCTTGCAGGGCGGGGTCACCACAGACCAGATCTTCGGACTGGTGCGGGACCTGCGCCGGGATGTAACGATACCTCTGGTTTTTATGACCTACGCCAATGTAGTGTTCTCCTATGGAGCGGAGCGCTTTTTCTCCGCCTGCCGGGAGACGGGGATCGACGGACTGATCCTCCCCGATCTGCCCTTTGAGGAGAAGGAGGAATTCCTGCCGGTTTGCAGGCGGTACGGGGTGGAGCTGATCTCCCTCATCGCACCTACCTCCAAGGACCGAATCGCCATGATCGCCAGAGAGGCGGATGGGTTTCTCTATGTGGTGTCCTCCCTGGGCGTCACCGGAGCCAGAAGCGAGATCAAAACGGATCTGGCCTCAATGATAGAAATTGTGCGGCAGAACACCCATATCCCGGCCGCCATCGGCTTTGGAATCTCCACGCCGGAACAGGCCAAGCGGATGGCAGAGCTCGCCGATGGCGTGATCGTCGGCTCTGCCATCGTCAAGCTGCTGGAACAGCACGGGAAGGATGCCCCTGGCTGCATCGGTGCGTATGTCAAAACCATGAAGGACGCGATACGATAAAAAAATCAGGCAGTCGGCCAAGTCAAAGCCTCCGGCTAAGCCGGAGGCTTGAGTAGGCCCTATAAGGGCCTGATACGGACGAAGTCCCTTAAGGGGCACTTTTTACGCCTTCTTGTTCTCGCGGCCCGTAAACGGGTCAACAAACTCTTTCAGCCCTATCTGGTCTGCGATTTGATCTGATGCCAGTTGGTTTCGGAAATACTCTGCTATCTGTTTTTTATTCCGCCCACTGTATCCACATAATATCCTCTGGCCCAAAAGTGCCGATTTCCATACTTATATTTCAGATTTGCATGCCGGTCAAATATCATCAGACTATTTTTCCCTTTCAAATACCCCATGATCTGTGATACACTGTATTGGGGAGGGATGTTTATCAGCATGTGTATACGGTCTGGGCACGCTCTGACTTCTATGATTTCTACCCCTTTTTGCTGACACAGTTTCCTTAATATCACTCCTATATCCTGTTTTATCTGTCCATATATCTCCATCCTTCGATATTTGGGTGCAAATACGATATGATATTGATATCTCCAACTTGTATGCTCTAAACTATTTATGTCTTTGTCTTTCACGATGAAGACCTCCCTGTTATCGTAGTTGTGTGGTCGTCAACCCACTTCTACCCTATCAGGGAGTTTTTTCTTTTTCTACTCTTCTCCTCGCTTTAAGCTATTTTTTACCACCGGCATAGCCGGGGTGGGTGTTTTTGGTGCCTACAACACAGACCGAACTGCTTTGCACGCAGTCCGGTCTGTCGCTTATCTTAATGAGATGACGGCAAAGCCGGTGGTTTTGCCTTTCCCCGCAACTCCCCTTTTGTGATTATGTTTCGTTTATCGGGCATTCCTTGTTGGTCTTAGTAACCGTCTTTCCGTAGTATCCGTTACGGTTTTTCTTCCCATATCTTCAGGGGGTATTTCTAAGTACGTCAGTCTGTTCCTCATCCACAGTCCAGAGCATTTTATCACGTTTCAGCGCAACTCCGTATTCCGAAGCTGCCGCTCCAGGAGACACCTTTCCCTCCAGGACGTCTTCAAGCACCTTCTGTACATCGCGCCGTTTGGGATCCCCCCAACCTCCAGCTCCAGGCGTTCTGACGCAGACCACATCGCCGCGATTCATCACAAGGCCCGTACATTTGGATGTCAGCCGCTGAGATTCCGTCTGTCCGCTGCGGGTCAAATCATAACAGCCGCCCGCACCATTATGCCCTCCGTCAATCCCCCATGGCTCAAACCGCTGGCGGTCTCCAAGGCCAGTATATATTACATGGTCTGTTACCGCCTCATAGACGCGCTCAATACCAAGACCGCCACGGTACAGACCTGCGCCGCCGCTGTCCGGGCGAAGTCCATATTTTTTGACCATGATCAGCGGGAATTCCATCTCCAGCGCTTCCACAGGCAGGTTCGAGGTGTTTGTCATATGGACCTGTACACCGTTTTGACCGTCCATATCCCGGTGCGCACCGGCACCGCCAGCAATGGTCTCAAGATACACATGGTACTGCTCAGGGTCGTTAGGATCATAGCCACTGAACAACGCCGTTGTACAACTGCCATTGCTTCCGGACATGGAGCGAATTCCGGCCGCCGGAGCCAGTGCTCCGAAGATAACATCCGCAATACGCATTGCCGTATCAATTCGCTCGCCGACGGCAGCAGGATTTTTGGCATTCAAGATCATGCCGGGTTCGGCGGCTACTGTAAACGCCCGATATATGCCTGCGTTGGACGGCGTGCCAGGGTCAATAAGCGCCTTCAAGGAGTAGAATACTGCGGCCAGCATACCGTTTTTTGTGAGATTGATCGGGCCAGAAACCTGTCCTTGTGTGCCTGCAAAATCGACAGGCAGATCATCGCCTTTAATCGTAATCTTTACACAGATTTTTACTGGGTCCGGAGACGCCACACCCGCATCATCCATATAATCAATAAAGCTGTACTCGCCGTCCTTCAGGTTCCGAATACCGGCGCGCAGACGGCGCTCAGCATAATTTTGAAGCTCATGCATGCAATCGATCAACAGGTCTCCATAACGCGTATAGGCATCCTGAAGACGGCGGGCACCCACACGATTGGCAGCGATCTGAGCCTGAAGGTCACCATAGCGCTCGTTTGGGATCCGAGAATTGCAGAGAATGAAGTCTACAATATCCGCGATGGGCTCGCCATTGCGGCAAATACGCACCAGCGGGATCTTGAGCCCCTCCTGAAAGATACTTACAGCATCACCGCAGGTGGACCCCGGCTCCTTGCCGCCGATATCGCTGTGATGGGCAAGGTTTGCCGCCCAGCCAATCAGCTTTCCATTGGATGCAAAAATAGGGGCGGCGATGGTGATATCATTGAGGTGAGTCCCTCCTCCATTGTAGGGATCGTTGCCAACGAACATATCGCCAGGTTTGATGTCAGAGACTGCGAATTTCTTGAAGACCTCTCCGATGATCCCAAGTAATGAGCCCAGGTGCATGGGCACGTGTTCGGCCTGAGCAATCATATTACCTTCGGGATCAAACATAGCTGTAGAAATATCCCGGCGTTCCTTAATATTATTGGAATATGCACTTTTGATGATGGCAACTCCCATTTCCTCCGCAATGGAGAGAAGTTGATTTCCAATGATTTCAAGCATAACCGCATCTGTTTTCCGTGTCATTCTTCTCCACCCCCTTGATAAGTCGCGATGAGGTTGTAGTGGGCATCTGTGTAGGCATTCCAATTGGGCGGAATTACCGTGGTGGAATCCATCTGCTCCAGAATTGCCGGCCCCTCTACCGTCGTACCGGCTTTCAGTTCGCCGCGCTGGTACACCTTGGTGTCAATGTACTGCTCCTCGCGGTCAAACAGGACCTTACGAACTTCAATCGGCTCAGGGAGCTGAGCATCAGGTTCCAGTTCCACGGCCACCAAGTCGGGCTTCTCCATAACACCGATGGCGCTGATACGGAAGTTCACCATCTGGATTGTCATATTCCGATCACAGTAGCCATACGCATGCTCATGCTCCAGATTGAACTGCTCGATCATGTCCTCCATAGCCGCCTCGTCAAAGGGCACCGTTACCTGGATCGGGATCTCGTAGTTTTGGTGGAGATAGCGGCAGTCAACGGAATAGGCGTACTTGCGTCTGTCTTCTGCAACATGCTCCTTATCCAGCAGGGCATTGCCATCGTCCAGCAAGTTATCAAAGATCTTCCGAACCTTAGGCAGAGATGTTAGCTCTGCAGTGGTCAGATTTGAACAGCTGAGATCAAATTTAGTATCCGCCATCAGCAGACCTAACGAGCACAGGGTGCCGGGAGAGGGGGGAATAAGGACCTGTTTGATTCCCATATCCCTAGCAACCTCACAGGCGTGCAGAGGTCCTGCGCCGCCAAATGCCATAAGGGTAAATTCGCTGGGATCATATCCGCGTTCAACACTTACGACTCGTACAGCACGAACCATGTTGGAATTGATCACGGAAACGATTCCTGCCGCAGCCCGCTGCAAATCCAAGTTCGATTTTTCACAAATGTGGGTGCGGATCGCCTTTTCAGCCAGCTTGATGTCAACATCCATTCTGCCGCCCAAGATTTTCTTGGAGTTGAGCTTGCCCAGAATAATATTGGCGTCAGTGGCACAGGGAAGCTCACCACCGCGCATATAGCATGCGGGCCCAGGAGTAGCACCTGAACTGCGCGGCCCCACTTTTAATGCTCCGCCCGCATCAATTTGGGCAATGGAGCCACCACCTGCGCCCACTGTCACAATATCGATCATAGGAATTCGGGCGGGGTATCCCTCCACAGTGCGTTCATTGGAAAGCTGGGCCTTACCGTTTTCAATCAGGCTGACATCAATGCTGGTACCTCCCATATCAAAGGTAATAATTTTATCCAGATTACACTGCTTGCCAATGTAAATGGCACCAATAACGCCGGCAGAGGGCCCGGAAACCGCAGTCTTAATCGGACAATCGACCGTCTCTTTGATCGAGATGATCGAACCGTTGGACTGGGTCACATAAGGCGATACAGTAATACCGGCTTCCTTGACAGAATTTTCAAAGTTGTGTACATATTCTTTCATTACTGGGCCGAGATATGCGTTCAGGATAGTAGTGCTCATGCGGGAGTATTCACGAAATTCAGCAACCAAGTCGTGGGATGCAGAAACATACACTCCCGGATACTCTTCTTCAATGATCTCCTTGATGCGATCTTCATGAACAGGATTGATGAACGAGAACAATGTGCACACCGCAATGGTCTCTGCACCCATTTCCTTGAGGAAGCGCACCGCATTACGAACACTGTCTTCGTCCAACGGCGTTAAAATACTGCCGTCGTGAAGAATACGCTCCTTAACTTCCTGGTTCATTCCAGGCGGGATAAGCTGCTCCGGCTTGGGACGACGCAAGTCATACAGTGACGGGCGGCGCTGCCACCCGATTTCCATCAGGTCTTTAAAACCTTCAGTCGTGATAAGCCCCATTCGGGCTCCTTTTTTCTCAATCAGCGCATTGGTGGCGACCGTAGTTCCATGGGCCAAATAGGTAATCTCCCCGGTATCAATGCTCTGTTCACTCAGGATCTCCTGAATGCCGCCCATAATGGCCTTGGACGGATCTTCCGGAGTAGAACTGCGCTTATAATGCCTCAACGCCCCCGTTTCAATATTAAAAAACGAGAAATCAGTAAATGTTCCCCCAACATCTACGCCAATCATATAACTCAAGATTCGTCACTCCTTACGCTCTATTTTGTGTACAGCTTGGGCACTGTGTGCCCAAGCTGTACATCTGGTGATTACTTTTGATAATTAATACTCAAGGTCCTGAACTGCATCGTACAGACCCGAAGTAGCCCAATAGCCTTCAGATTCCAGCTGGGGGGCCAAAGGCGCCATGGCATCGATAAAGGTCTGCTTGTCAAACTCTACAAATTGGCCGCCTTCGTCTATAATAGTCTGCTTATCTGCCTCCCACTGCTCCTTAACATAAGCGGTGAACCACTGAGCGACCTCGTCACCACACTGGGTGATAATCTCCTGCTCTTCGGGGGTCAGTTTCTCCCAGGTAGTCATATTGATAGCGATGCTCTCCAGAGGATAGGCGTAGTCGACCAAGGAAATATAGGGAGCATACTTATGCAGGTCCAATGCCTTAATAGATTCGTAAGAGCACTCACCAGCATCAATCACGCCCTGCATCATGGCCATGGTGTAATCGGACCAAGCGACGATGGTGGGCTTTGCTCCCAGAGTCGTAAAGTTCTTTTCCCAGATGTCAATATTGGGAATACGGAACTTTACACCACTCAGATCAGCCGCAGTCGCTAAAGGCTTCTTTCCAAAGATGGCCCGAGGGTTCTTTTGCAGCTTATATGAGACAATATGGATACCGTTGTCTTCCAATGTCTGGAATGCGTTATCAGCCAGCTCGGAGTCCAGGAAGGCGTAGACGTGCTCAATGCTGTCAAACGCAAAAGCCATACTCATAATATTCAGGTCTTTTGCGATGCTGCTGTAATTATCAAAGGAGAAAATGGCGCCCTGCTGCAAATCCACCTGCATATTCTCTACCTCTTCCATTGCAGCACCCAGCTGCTCGCCGGGATAGTACTCCACCCTGACCCGACCAGCCAATCTCTCATTGACCAGATCAGCAAACTTCTGCCCAGCAATACCAGTTGGTTCCGTAGAAGCAGAGGATGCCCCCAGTTTAATCACAATCTCATCGTGATCCTGTCTCTCTTCTCCAGACTGAGAAGACTGAGTACTTGCGGCTGGATCAGACGCTGTGGGAGAATTGGCAGCGGGATTTTCCTTGGGGGCACAGCCAAACAGAGTAGCAGACATGACCAGTGCAAGGGATAGCGCCAGCGCTTTTTTCATCTTTTTCATATCGATTCCTCCTAAAATTTTATTTTTGATTCGTCATACACGGCCAATTCCGTTACAAAGTTCAGAGCAATAGTCCAGGCAGGAACAGGGTAAGCGGCTTAATAAAGGTCACCATCAATAGTGCGACCACAAGAGGAACAAGCATGGGATAGATGTGCTTCAATGTCTTTTCGAAGGGAAGGTCAGCCACCTTTGCGGAGACAAACAGCGATGGCGCCATGGGCGGTGTAATGCCTCCTATGGTCAAATTCAGTACTGCCATAACGCCCATAGTGATGTAGCTCATGCTGAATGCGTCGGCCACATTTAAAAGAACAGGGGCCATCATGATAAGAACCGGCAGCGAACCCATAAAGCAGCCAAGGAACAAAAGCAGAAGATTCAGCAGCAGAAGAACGATGATTTCATTGTTAAGACTCAACAGAAGATCCGACAGAGTCTTGGTAATCCCGCTGTTAATTATCATCCAGTTAAATACAGAACCGGTAGCGCACAGCCACATAGTCAGGGCTGTGGTGGACATCGTTTCCTTCAGGATCTTCATTATCTTCGCAAAATTTAACCGCCTGTAGCAGAAACCAAGCAGAATGATATATGCACAGGCCACAGCACCGGTCTCAGTAGATGTGAAGACGCCTGTGCTGATGCCGCCCAGCAGAATGGCTGGTGCCCCCAGTGCAGGGAGGCCACGCCAGAGTGCATGTAAGAAGTCCTTAAAAGGAGCTTTAGGAGTAATGGGTGCTTTTACATGGAACTTCGTGACGGCGATATAGATATAGACCATCAAGCAAAGGCCCATCAAAATACCCGGAAGAACACCGGCCATAAACAGTTCTACGGTACCCGTACTTGCAAGAAAGCCCCAAATCACAAGGTTGATGCTTGGAGGAATGATCGGACCGATACCAGATGAGGCCGCAGTGATCGCTACCGAAAATCCCTTGTCATAACCAGCCTCGTTCATCGCCTTGATCTCAATGGCACCCAGGCCGCCTGCATCTGCCATAGCAGAACCGGACATGCCGGCGAAGATCATACTTGCGAGAACATTTGCGTGGCCCAGACCACCTGGAATATGTCCGATTGCTTTCTCGGCCAAACCAAATATTCTGTCACTGAATCCGATCTCATTCATTGCACAGCCCACAAAAACGAAAGCTGGAACCGCCAAAAGTGAGTAGCTCGCAAACGATGTTGCCGTCTTCTGGGCGAACATGACGAAGCTCTGGCCGTTCTGAATAACATAGAGCAGACTTGAAAGCAGCATTGCCGTTCCGATCGGCATTTCCAAAAGGATCAGAACAACGAAAATAAGGAAGTAGATCCAAACCATGTAGTCACTCAACGATCATCACTCCTTCGTCCTGAAGTTTTTGGAAGCGATCCAAAAACACATGTTTTGGCGTTAAAATGTACTCGACGATACGATATACTGCACAGATTGTCATCATTGCCCCCATGACGATCATGGGCAGCGCATAGTAATAGGCTTTGGTGAACGGAAGACCTCCCTGGGGCAGCTTGGTCACTTGGAGGCCAAAAAGTGTGATTCCCCCAGAAACGAAAACCAGTGACGTGATTGCCACAACCACGTGCGGGATGAACATGAAAAAGAGCTTCCCGGTACGATTGATGAATTTTAAAAAGAAGTGGATAACTGCATGCTCATTAGTCCAATAGCATACAACTGTGCCGAGAGCTGAATACCAAACCAGCAGTGCAATGATCATTTCATCGAACCACCAGATGGGGCTGCTAAACACGTAACGCATAATGACATTTAGGAACATGGCGCCGATGAACATAACAGAAGCCAGCGAACCAACGACTGTAGTGAACATAATGCAGCGGTCAAGCACACGCCATACCTTTCCCAGTGCACCTTCAGGAATATATTGTCCTTCCATAAAATTACCTCCTATCCAAGTTGTATCTCCTTAAGGCACGTTTTCCACCTCTCCTATCCTGTGCATCATATTTTTCGTCTGGTTATAAAGTTCGCAATAGAGTTTGTAATAACGCTCGTACTGACGGTGCCGTTCTTGGTCCGGCTGATAAATTCGGGCGGTGGTAATGACTTCGTTGAGCTGCCGGAAGCTGTTGAAACGGCCTGTCCCAAGTGCGGCCATCAGCGCGTCTCCAAATGCAGCTCCCACAGACACTTCCGAAACGCTGATGGGCAATCCGATGATATCGGATACGATCTGCATCCATACGGCACTCTTAGTCCCGCCGCCGACAGCCATAAGCTTCTTGAGCGGAAGATCGTGGTCTCTCAGCACTTCCAGGTGCTGACGTACGGAATAACCAACGCTTTCCAAAGCCGAGCGATACAAATGTTTTCTTGTATGAGAAAGTGTTAACCCAAAAATCATTCCCCTGGCTTTGGGATCGTTGATAGGAGTTCTCTCACCCGCAAAATAAGGCAGTGTAATCAGGCCCTCGCTTCCCGGGGCGATCTCTTCGATTCCCTCCGGCATCCTTGCAAATGCGTTTTTCCCGCCCTGCTGTTCTTCCTGCAGATAGTCCGAAAACAGGATGTCCCGATACCACTGCGTCATGGCACCGCAGGTATTGGTGCCGCCGGCCAGGCTGTATGTACCTGGAATCAGAAAGTTATTGCCGCGCATGCGTTCATCCTGAACAGGTTTTGCGCTACAGTAGTAAAGAAACAGGGTCGAGCCAAACTGAATCATCATGTCCCCCGGCGCAAGCACGCCGGTACTGATCGCTTCTGCAGAAGAATCCCCCGTCCCGGTAATCACGGGAGTGCCCTCTGCAAGTCCTGTGGCCAAGGACGCTTCTTTGGTCACAAAACCAGCTATGTCGCTGGCCGGCATAGTCTGCGCCAGCTGCTCCGGACTGCAATAAAGCTGGCACTCCTCCTCACAAATGCTGCCATCCTTTCGATACAAAGGGCGAAACGAGGCTTGGCTTAGAAATTGGTCTATCACATATTTTCCGGTCAGTCTCGCAACAAGATAGGATGAGCCGGTCAGGAATTTATAGGTGCGCTTATAAATCTCAGGCTCGTGATGTTTGATCCATAAAATTTTTGCCGCTACGTCGCCGGTGCAAATGGGCCGTCCGAACAGGCGATTCACCTCTTCTGTACCATAGTAGTTTGTTAGCCATTCAATTTCCTCCTGTGCACGGGAATCAATGCCGTAAAGGATGGCTTTCCGAAGGGGCTTACAGGTTTCATCTACCGGCAGACAATCAGACCCGAGTGTACTGATCCCAAGCGCTGCGATCTCTTTTGCCTCCACTCCAGAGTCTCGAATCAGGGTGTTAGCAACAATGCAGAGGTCATGCCACCAGACACGTTCTGCGTCATGCTCATATTGACCGGGCTTGGGGTGTTCCATACTATGCTTTATGGAGCTCTGGAGGACGATTCTGCAGTTCTGGTCGATCAGAAGCCCTTTTGTCTCTGATGTCCCCACATCGATTCCCATGTAATAAGGAGCATTTCCAGTACTCATGACAAATTCCTTTATTTTGTAGCGCGGTATGCACGCACAGCATCCATGAATTCGACGACACGCTGCAGTTCCACCTGATTTTCAAATTTTCCGTCTTTCTTAAATGCTGTGCCCACACAGACTCCATCCACAACGCTGAGCTTCTGTGCCACATTCTGTGCAGTACAGCCAGTATTGCAAAAAACAGGGACACTGTCAGCAACCGCCTTGACATCCTTCAGGATATCATCGTCTGTCTCAGAACCGGCACTGACACCAGATACGCAGAGTCCATCAGGAAAACAGTGGAAAAGGATGGACTTAGTGATCTTCTGGAGGCTGCGTTCTGCAAGGTAAACATCCGACTCCGGGTTTACCTTGAACAGCATCTTAATATCTGTATGGTTCAAATAAAGGCGACGGCGGACCGCCTGAGCTACATCCGTGTTTATGATACCCGCTTCACTCAAGTAGGCACCGGTAAATGCCGCGCGAACAAACTGCGCATTGGTAGCCACGGCCAGATCAATAGCCGCCATGGGATTGGACGCGATATTCACACCATAAGGAACTGCGATCTCACTGCGCAGTTCGCCAATCACACGAGCCATAGAGGCAACCGTGACATAATCGACTTTGCGCTGATAAGGAAGGCTGAACTCATTGGCAAACAGGATACCATCCACCCCGCCGTCTTGGAGCGCATGCAACTCCCTTCTGGCAATGTCGATCACATTCTGGAGTCCACCTTCTTTGTCAAACAACGGATCTCCTGGCAGGGCACGCAGATGAAGCAGCGCGATTACAGGCTGCTTCACTCGAAACAGGTCTTCAGTCCACATATATTTCACCTTCACTTTTCGTTTTGTGGATTTCCCACGCAATTTGTCTTGTTTGTATTTAATACAATATACCTTTCTCTTTGGGATGTCAATACAGGTCCCCCCTTATAAAAATTTGTATCTTTGTTGTTTTTTACATTTTTCATCGTCTATATTTGTTCAATTTTAGTTTATATTGTCGTTCTTTACATATTATTAATAGCTTTTTGAAAAATCAAAAAATATAAATAATACTTTTTCATAAGGGTATTTACTTTTTCATCTCTTTCATATATAATACAAATAAGCAACAAAAGTGTAAATGGAAGGAAGCTTATGCAAACAACTACAATGTCAGGCCCCCTGTATCTGCAAATCAAAGATACACTTCTGGCGCAGATAAAATCCGGAGTTTATACCTGCGGGCAGCAGATACCAACAGAAAGTGCTCTTG
>OJQR01000693.1_pt1 | contig 19748 bp, 10 predicted proteins | sample 1599011 | NCBI WGS metagenome assembly OJQR01 (sample SAMN03922456, study PRJEB24848) | human gut metagenome | isolation source: stool sample | host: Homo sapiens | place: Germany | collected 2009-11 | reverse complement strand
GTATAAGAGACAGCAATTGTACAGTATCCTGGCTTAATATATGTTACAAGGCCATTCTCATCAACTGTTGCAACTGATTCATCTGAGGATGACCATGTAACATTTCTGTTCACACCGTCTCCTGATGGCTTTACAGTTGCTACAAGCTGATACTTTCCAATTGCCATAGTAGACTCAACTGTTGTCGCGTTAAGTGTAACTCCTGTTACTGGCTCTCTTACATAGACATCACAGGTTGCAACCTTAAGTCCGTCTTCAGTTATTACTGTAATCGTTGCATTACCACCAGATAATCCCTTAATAGTAGCTGTGTAACTGTCTCCTGTTACCGTAGCTACCGTTGTATCTGATGATGACCATAAAACATTGCTGTTAGTAGGTCCTGCCGGATTGAATAATACCTGTACCGTTCCAGTGCTTCCTCTGTCAATTGATATTGAAGAAGGATTAATACTTACATCTCCTACAGGAGTGGTAACATATATTACACAAGTCTCAGACTTAATAACTCCATTAATATTCTGTGAAACAGTAAGATGTGTCACACCCGACGCAACACCTGTTACTGTAAATACAGTACCATCATCTGACTGTCTTACCTCTATAAGATCATATGTAGGTATAACTCCTGCTCCATTAGCCTGATTAGTTACAGTATATGTAATCTGTGATTTACTTGGCTGATTAGTAACAAGAGCCTTAATGTCTATTGAACTTCCAATATTAACTGTTGTGCTTACTGTACTAAGGCCAAAACCATCTATAACTGTAATCTTATATGCCAGCTGATATGGCATATTATACACTGTGTATAATTCATCCTGTACTCTTGTTGCATATATTGTAGCTGTACCCGCGCCAACTGCCTTAACAAGACCAGTTGCAGAATCCACCTGAAGTACCTTGTTATCAGAAGTTGACCATGTTACTTCTGATTCAATTGCTGATGTTGACAACTGAAGTTCATCACCAACATTCATATTGCTCACTTCATTTCCCATCTTCTTAAATGGAACTACAACATTAACAGCATCTCTTGTAAACCACGATTCATTGCCTCCAACATCAATAGTAGTAAGTCCTGCACTCACCTTTGTAACTCCTGCATGTACTCCACATACTGTTCCAACTGCAACTGATGCTACATTTGAATTATCTGTCTTATATATTACGTTAGACTTAACAGGATTAACTACATTAGAAGGAATGTCCTCATATGTAAATGCTTCATAATCCTTATCTGAAAGAACCATATATCTGTTAGATGCATCGCTAGGAAGATGTGTTATAAAATGTCCCTGTGAATTAGATATACTCTCCTTAAACTTAACCTCTGCCCTTACTGTAAATGTATATGTAAGAGGATTAATTCCGCTTCCGTCTGCAGTTCTTGCCGTAATAACAGTTGAACCACCGCCAATAACCTTAAGTACTACTTTAGAAGAATCCCTATAATACATCTCTACGATTCCATCTGAACTAACCTCACCTGTTGAATCATTAGATGTTTCAATAAAAAGCTTATTACTCTCACAGGTATTGGCTGTTATGGTAATTAAATCTCCTTCTTTCAGAAGATCTGCCTCTTCAAGAACAGTATTACCTCTTTTCCTTTCAACATTAACATTAATAGGAACATATACTGCTGCTGTTGATGTAGCAAGTACATTATCATATACAACAGCTCCTGTATCTGAAAACTTCTTAGAATGATATGCTGCTGTTATTGTAGCTGCTCCTGCCCTGTTACCATATACTGTAGGATTAGTTGTTCCTGATACAGTCTGCAGATAAGCATCTCCGCCTGAACTTGGATTAACAAACTTTACAACATCATAATCTTCATCCGATATTGTCCATTCAAGTCTTACAGGACTTGCAATACCATTGTTCGAAGGATTGCTCGCGTCATAAAATTCATCATCCGTACCTGAAAGATTGGCATGAATAACTGTAGATGTAGATCCCTGTATTACACTTGACTGTGCCGGTGTCAGAGAAAGAGAAACACTTGAGTCAGCGTTAGCAAATATAAGTACTCCACCGCATGCCACACCAGAAACAAGAACACCTATAAGAATCTTCCATTGCATTTTAAGACGCATTGTCAGCTGTCTGATTTTTTTAACATTCTTCATATATATAACCCTCGCTTTGCATAAGTATATCTGTGCTTATATTAAAATCAAATAATAACTATTATATTATATCGAAACCTTTATTTATTAATATTACATCTTGTACATACTTTTTTCAATATGCCTGCATACAATATTTTTTGCTATTGTTGTCAGCTGCTGTTGCAATTTATCATATTTCTTATAAAACATATAAAAGTTTGGGTAAAATGATGGAATTAATCAGATTATTATGTTAAAATATTGTAGCAATAAAATATTTTTGGAGGTATCTAAAAAATGAAATTAAATTTAAGACCAGCTGAAGAGTGTACTTTTGACGCTGTATCATTAGGTGAAGTTATGCTTCGTCTTGATCCAGGTGAAGGCAGAATCCGTACAGCAAGAAGCTTTAGAGCATGGGAAGGTGGCGGAGAATATAACGTTATCCGTGGTCTTCACAAGTGCTTCGGTATGAGAACTGCTGTTATCACATCATTTGCTGATAACGAAGTAGGTCTTCTTATGAAGGATTTCATCGAGCAGGGTGGCGTTGATACATCACTTATCTGCTGGAAGAAGACAGATGGTATCGGACGTCTTTGCAGAAACGGTCTCAACTTCACAGAAAGAGGATTTGGTATCCGTGGCGCTAAGGGTTGTTCTGATAGAGCTAACACAGCTATTTCTCAGGCTACTCCAGAAGATTTCGATTTTGATTACATCTTCAAGAACAAGAGCGATGGTGGTTTAGGTGTTCGTTGGTTACATACAGGCGGTATCTACGCTGCTCTTTCTGAGCAGGCTTGCGAGACTGTTATTGCAGCTTGTAAGGCAGCTAAGAAGTACGGTACAATCGTATCTTACGATCTTAACTACAGACCATCTATGTGGGAAGCTATCGGCGGTTTAGCTAAGGCTCAGGAAGTTAATAAAGAAGTTGCTAAGTATGTTGACGTTATGATTGGTAACGAAGAAGACTTCACAGCATGCCTTGGTTTCGAAATCGAAGGTAACGATGAGAACCTTAAGACTCTTAACCTTGATGGTTATAAGAAGATGATCAACGAAGCTGCTGCTACATACCCTAACTTCAAGGCTGTTGCTACAACACTTCGTCAGGTTAAGACAGCTACAGTTAATGACTGGTCAGCAATCTGCTGGGCTGATGGAGAAATCTACAAGGCTGCTCAGTATGATGGACTTGAGATCATGGATAGAGTTGGTGGCGGAGATTCATTCGCTTCAGGTCTTGTATATGGTCTTATGACATTTGAAGATGCTGAGAAGGCTGTTAACTACGGTGCAGCTCACGGTGCATTAGCTATGACAACTCCTGGTGATACAACAATGGCTTCTCTTAAGGAAGTTGAAGGTATCGTTGGTGGTGCTGGCGCAAGAGTTCAGAGATAATTAATTTAATTCATATTTGGATTCAAACCAAATAAAGAGTTGCCCGGGAAACCGGACAACTCTTTTTCATTTAATAATATATTAATCTTCCGCTTCACTATCTGTAAGAGATTGTAAACACAAGTGTATCTGAATATGAACCCGCATATGCTTTATCCCATTCAGACTTATCTATTGAAAGTGTCAGATTAGTACTGTTTCCACTCTCTGCATATGTAGCTATACTGAATTCTTTGTTACCATCCATAATCTTATACGCAATTGTTTTACTCTCATTTTTACTGTTCTTAAGTTTTCCACTTGCACTTACAGATACATTTACAGTCTTGTCTGGCTCTAATCTTGCATTATCAAGAGAAACACTTCCAAGCTTAACAGACTGTTCTCCTCTTTCAATTGTTGTATTTGCCGGAATAGTCACTGTATAGACCGGATCAATTGATACAGATATTGTTGTCTGTCTTATCTGTGTCTCTTCAGCTCCTACAGGAATAACACTTCCCAATATAAACATCATACTCAATGCCATTGCTGTCAATTTTCTCATAATAGCCTCCATTCTTTCATCCATTAATGACTGTTTATTTATTTTGCAACTAAAACTGTCTCAACATTAGCACCATTCATTGTCTTTCCATCTGTAAGCGATGATGTGCTAATCTTAATAACAGCATTATGTTCTCCTGCTGTAAGCGGATGCTGCAGTTTTACATTAGTTATAGCTTTTCCAGGTTCAACCATATCTGACTTGTATATGGTTTCGCCCGTATCAGATAAAACAATTTCAAATGTAAAGTAGCATGGATTTCCTTCAGGGTTAAACAGATTCATTGTAACATTATCTTTTCCTGCATCTACAGTTATAGATGGATATCCTGGTATCCTTATTCCCTGCTGTCCGCCACTGTAATTACTTCCTGTACCAATTTCACCAGAATCAGAATCAATCGTTGGTGTAAATTTATCATCATTATCTTTATTCTTATCTTTTCTGATAACAAGCACTGCAGCCAGAACAGCAACTGCTACGCACAGTACTATTATTGCTGTTATCATAATTTTGTTTTTTGAAATCTTCATTCCAATCCCTCCTGACATTCCGTACAGACCGGTCATAAAACCAGTCTGTACGAATTACTAATTAATCAAACCTTACACTGACCTTAATATTGCTCAAATCATATTTATCAGAAAATGAACCACTTGCATCAAATCTGTAGCATATAGCATCTATATCTTTGCATCCTATGCTGTATGTGTGCGTGATTGTCTGTTTATTTTTCTTCTTAAGATCAAGCTTTTCTCCATGCCATCCATTCCATGACTTGTTAGAATCTTTTCTATATGTAGTGTCTACCTCTGCATATCCGTCATCTACCATTTTAATATAATAACTGATTGTAACAGTCATCGTATTGCAATGCTTCTTTATCTCATTCAGAGATATACCTTCCATATAGATGGAATTAGTTCTTGTATAACCACTTGTTGAAGTTCCTGATGCTCCATCTATGAAGAAATGCAGCTTGACTGGTTCTTCCTTTGAATCATCAGTTACACGATATGAATATGGGTGGCTGTAAGTAAATGTCTTATTAAGACTCCAGCTTGCATATAATGTAACCGTTCCTTCACCCGCAAGATTATCAGCAGAAGCTCCCGGTTTATATGTAACCGTTCCGCCATCTTCTACACACCAGCCAAGGAATGTATATCCATATCTTGAAGTCTTTGGAAGTTCGTATTTCTTGTCATATGTAAATACAAGGTCGTTTATTGCATCTCCATCCTTTGTATCAAAATGTACTGTATACTCATTAGCAGTCCAAGCCGGATACAAGGTAATTATTTCATTATCTGCTGTTCCAAGTCCACTGATAATTTCATTATCATCATATAACTTGTCTGCTCCTGCCTTTTTTGTCCATCCTGCAAATGTATAACCTGTTCTCTTAAACTGATTAGCACTTAATGCTGCTTTATCTGTATACATAAGTTGCATATCCTGCATAGAACCAGTTGTTCCATCACCATATGGAATAAACCGGATAACATAACTGTTTTCCTTCCAGTTTGCTGTGTAGCTTCTGTTACCTGTAGAACCTGTTGTAATTACTGGATCCATAGCCGTTCCATCTATACCAGTTCCGCTCCAGCCTATAAATGTATAACCTGTACGCTGTGGTCTCTTAAGAGTTATAACGCTAGTATCAACCTCATATGTTTCAGGATTGTCAGCCTTTCCTCCATCAAGATTATAACTTATAGTATATATATCTTTCTTCCACTGTGCTGTTATAACAATATTACCAGCAGGCATTACATCCGGGACAGCTTTATCCCATCCTGTGAATGTATATCCCTTCTTAACCGGAATCTCATTAAAATTAACCTCAGTATTATAATCCTGTGTTATAGAAGCAATTTCACTACCACCATCTGTATTAAAACTGATTGTGTACTGGTTTATCTTCCAGCTTGCAGTATAAGTGACATCTCTGTCTGGCATTGTACCTGCAACATCTTCATTCCAGCCTGTAAATGTATAACCGGTTCTTTCCGGATTAATAATATTAATCTTAGTGCCATATTTATAATCGTATACAACATCTGGCTGTCCATTATTCAGCTTGAGAACAAATCTGTGTACATTTCTCTTGTAGAAATATCTTATAACAGTCGAACCATCTCCTTTTACAATGGCAGTTTCTGTCTCTGGTGAACTGAATCCTTCCATATGCTTAACTTCTGGCGTTACCTGGCTGTCAGTATCAGATGTAAATGCCTGTCTGTCATACAATTCATATGAACCATCAAGCTTTTCAACAAGATGTTCAACAGTATAATTAACCTTATCTGCATCCCACTTTGCATATAAAGTAATATCATATGCCGGCATTGTACCGTCAAATGCTTCTGTACACGCTCTGTCAACATACCAGCCTGCAAATGCATATCCTGCTCTTACAGGAACCGGTGCAATAACATTGCTTCCCCATCTGGCTGTTTTCTTTTCAGTACTTACAGTTCCTCCCATAGAATTAAATGATATGCTGTATGTATTTCTATCATAATGCACCCGGAATATAAGACTTCCATCTGCCGCAACAGTACCAGATGGCAAATCATCTGTAAGATGATAAAGCCTGTTGTCATACTGTTCCTTATCTGCAGTTACATTCTGTCCTGTTGTTGCTTTATTAATTCTGGTCTTATCAAGTTCATATTCTCCTGGTTCATTTTCAAGATAATATTTTGTTGTGTATACAACGTCATCTGCTTCTTTCCATACTGCTGTATAAGTTGTATCCTTTGCAGGAACTGTCTGTGTAACAGCTGGTTCCCAGCCTTCAAATACATATCCTGCCCTATATGCAACCGGTGTCGGCATAAGAGTTCCATATGTATATCTTCCTTCTGAAACAACACTGCCTTCTGAAACAAATTTAATATTATATTTATTTCTTGCATAATAATAATTAATTGTTGTGCTTCCATCAGCACTTACTCTCTGTGATAAAGCTGCCGGAGTCATAAATCCGTTTCTTATGTCAGGCTTTGGTGATATCTCTGTATCAGTCTTAGCTGTCTCCTGCTTTGAAGAAGCTGCTGTATACACACCATCCGTTCCTTCCACATAATCAACAACATTATAAGTCATATCAGCTGCTTCCCACTTCGCATATACAATTCTGTCCTCATTAGGCATTACTGACGGAATAGTATATTTCTTTGTAAGTGCTTCATCTGTATACCAGCCTGCAAATGTATAGCCCTGTTTAACAGGATCTTCAGGCTTTGTAATTTCTTTATTGTACTTAGATATTATAGCATCTACAACTGAACCGCCGTTAGTCTGGAATGCTATATAATATCCATCTCTTAAATTATCCCAGTGCAGAGATATCTTTCTTGTTATCGGCTTAGTATTAAAAGAACCCTTCTGACTCTTCCATGTTATTATCATCTCACCATCCTGCTGAGGTTCACTACCAGGATTAACCTCAACTATATTAGTTTCAGGATCATATGAGAACGCCGGATTAGTCATTGTTATAGAAAAATATCTGTCACTGTCATCATAAACCTTAGTAAAATACTCATTATTATCGTCAAGACCTTCTTTCATATCAAGATACTGCATTTCAAAATATGTATCAGGAAGTCTTACAGTCTTAACATCTCTCTTCATCTTGATATCTTTAACAGAATCCTGACCATATGCATAATCGCACACATTTTCAACTACACCAACACTATACAACGGCCATTGCTTCTCAAAAAGTGTAGGATTATAACTAAACGTTCCAGAAAGTGCCTGTGCCAGGAAATTAACCTCCATATACACGCCTATTTCCATGTATATAGCTCCCATTGAACTTGCCGTTCTGCCCTGCGAAGCTGCGTATTTCAACTGATAGTACAGATATCCCCATACCTGGGCATATCCACCAACCTCTGCTGTAAATCCAACACTTGCAAGTTTTGTTGATATAAGGCCTACAGCCACGCTCAGTCTTATTCCTGCCCGTATTCCTATTGTTCCTATTGCATATACCGAGAACTCATACTGTTCTTCGCTTAAATCAATAGAATCACTTGTAACCTTTCTGTCAAATACCATAATGCTATAAACATATCTCTTGGCATTCTTATACCAGTAAGTCATACCCATTGATATATTAACATTAGCAGAGATAACGAATTCAACCTTAAACTCAATATCAATAATTCCAATAACCCTTACATGTGACTCTGTTAACGACTTACTGTATAATTCAACCCAGTCAGCCTCATCATCAAGCATATCAGAATATCTTTCAGCAAGACTCTTCACAACAGATATCTCGCTGTCATCATCAGAATCCTTCATATCTTCAAGCCTTGTAGATAAATCCGACTTGTCAGATATATAAGTAGTTCCGATTTCCATCATATTCTTAAGCTCTTCTGCTATTCTATTAATCACTTCATCAAGTTTAGAAGAACTTTCGTCATCATCATCTTCTTCAGCAGTTCTTACATTAACATTAAAATTAATTCCAGTGTAATCATACAGATCTAATGAAACCGCAACACGGTAGTCATCAATATATGGGAATATGCCCCATACTTTCCATATAGCCTTACCACTTACATTAATATTAATCTTAACTTCCTGCTCAAATGTTGCTGATACAATTACCTTCATATTAGAGAATGAAATCTCTACACCAATATCAAGAGCAAGTCTTAATCCACTTACATTCTCAAAATGTTTTAAATCAGTTGAAAGGTTAGCTCTTACATGCTCAAGCTTTACTTCTGGTTTCTTGCTGCTATATAATGCAACATTGCCCTGAGCCTTATCTGGAAGATAAGTTATATCCTGCGGCACAATGCTGATATTGGCATCCATAGTATCAGACAGATATTCCTGAAGTTCCTGATAAGAATTCGTTCTTACAACAGCCTGTGCAACCTCATCTACAACACTCTGTGCAAATCCACTGTCAACAGCCTGCTGCTCAACGCTCTGTTCAATGCCACTGATATCCTGATTCTGTAATATACTTTCACCACTCACATTATCAGTCTGATATACATCCATGGCTGCCTGAACTTCATCCCATGTCACATTCTTATATGTGATTACATAATCAGCATTATTAGTTGAAACATTTGTTATAACAGCATACTGTATATCATCATTTCCTGTTGCATACAGAGCAAGATAATCGCCTGTATCAACTGTTGTATCTTCATCAAGTCCAAGTCCTGCTCCAAGACTGTCACTGCCATATGACATTTTATTCTTTGTAATTGTTATGCTGTCATTATCAGGATTATTATCCTTATCATCAGCTACATTAACAGGAAGAACATCAGGAACAAAGAGTATCTCCTCTGCTGCCATACCCCTGTAGGAATATTCATTTCCCTTAGCTGATGTAATCTCAAAGAACGAAACATCATCATCAGATATAACACTGCCATCTAACTGTGGCACAACATCTCCGTCATATACAGCAATCTTATCTCCTGCATTAAGTGTACTGTCCGAATATGTAAAGCTTCCTGTAGTTTTAACAGCTTCCTGACTTATTGTACCATCCTGTCCTACAGTCATTACCGTCACAGATATTCTGTCAGCCTTCTCTCCGTTAACATAGAGATTACTTAAGCTTCCTGACTTTATGTACTTAATGTCATCCCTAAGATTCACATTAGTTACATCCGGCTTATAAACTGTAAAATCATATTCTCTTATTGTCTGGTCATAGCCTGTGAAATACAGCCTGTCATCTGAAAGTTCAAGACGGTAGCCACAGCCTTCCTGCCATGTGCCATTGCATTTTATTATAAATGTATACGCTCCATCATCTAATACACTTCCGGCTGTAATATCTATTGAAGTATTCTCAGAAGAATCGCTTACATTCTTAACTGATACTTTATTCTTTACTTCTTCTTTAGTTAGCCTTCCGCTCTTATCAGTTACCGTAATTGTAAAATCATTTGCATCAACATCATAGCTTCTTGCGTATGTATCTATGCTGACTGTCTTAAGCTCCTGACCATCAACCCATGATGCATATAATACAACATCACTTAAAAGTCTGTCTGTACTTGCAACATAATCTGTGCAGTCCGCATCATAACACCATCCCAAAAATGTCGAGCCTGCTTTGCCTGGAACCGGAAGATCTGAAAGCTTTGTTCCTGCCTCATATACCGAATTATCAAGCTCTGCTGCACGCCCCTGTTCATCATCATCAGTATAAAGTGTTCCGCCATTAGTTTCATACTTAATGTTATATTTTGTTGTTTCAAATGAAATATCAAAAGTAAGATTATCTGTATATATTCCTGCATATTTAGGAATTTCCTGTAATCTTGTCATATATTTTCTTGTCTTATCACTGCCTGTTGCTGTAAGCTCTGTTATTACTGAATTATTAGTAAGAGACAGTTTATTCTCTTCATTATATAATTCATATCCCAGCTTTACATCTCCATTCAGAAGATTCCATTCATTCTTAGAATAAACAGATACACTTACTTTATCTTTCTCATACAGTCCGCCTGCATGTCCCGATACTGTAAGATTCGTCTTATCAGCATCTACGCTTTCAGGTATGTCAATGTAATAATAACGTTCAATCCATTTTGCATAAAGAACTACAACTCCTGTATAATTCTCTTCTGAAATCTCCGTTACAGGACTACCTGTCAGTTCTTTATTATCATACCATCCCCCAAACTCATACCCCTGATTGACAATATCATTCTTATCCGGTAATTGCTCTGCCGGATATTTGTCTGGTGCATTATAGCCACTGACATAATGACCACCATTAAGCTGATAATCAATCTCCTTTAACTGGGACAGCTCATCATATGAAGACTGATTCCCTTCTGCATAATACATGCCCGGTATTGCTGCAGCAAGAATTGCAGAACATAAAAGTATACTCAAAAACCTCTTCATCCAAACGCCTCCTTTATGTTACAACCACATATACTGATATTTAGTTTTCCGTCTGCTATATATTGTAGTTATAATACCTGATTAAAAGACATTTGTGATGCTAAATGCGTGAATTACAATTTTTTTGACATGAACGATTAGATTTATATATAGAAATTTAGTCTCATGCAATATATAATTAATCAAGAGATAATTTACATACTAAGCTATAATGAGGAAAATACTATGAAAATTGCTATATGTGACGATAATGAAGCTGAATTAAACAGAATTAGAGATCTGTTAGAAATATACGCCTGTGATAAAGGTCAGAAATTTTTTATAAAATGTTTCACAAGCAGTGTTGAACTGGCATCAACTGCTGAATTTGAGAAATATGACATATATTTTCTCGATATAATTATGCCAGTAATGGACGGCATTAATCTGGCAAGAGAAATCCGTGCCTTTGACAGATTTTCACCTGTAATCTTTCTGACATCATCGCCTGAATTTGCTGTAGAAAGCTACACAGTCAAAGCATTTAATTATCTTCTTAAACCTATAATTAAAGAAGCTTTATATGATACGCTGGATGATATCCTTGATACATTTCATAAAGAACGCAATGATACATATATTATAAAGAATAATTCAGGTATACATAAAATATACTTATCAGATATTATGTACGCTGAAGCTCTTAACCGGAAAGTAATATTATACCTTTCAGACAACGAGCAGGTAATGTCGACAGACGTATTCTCATCTATATGTGATACACTTATGACACATAAAGAATTTACTCTGCCACACCGTTCTTTCATTGTTAATATGAATTACATCAAGACAATAGATGCAGTCAGGATTGAATTAACTAACAGCAAAACTATCCCGGTTGCACAAAGACGCGTTTCGGACATAAAGAAACAATATCTGGATTTCCAGATGGAAGAATAATCTATAATATACATTCGGAGGAGAATTTAATGACAGACATAGTCTCAGTACTAAACCTTATTAATTATGGTTTTGTTTTAATATTCGGAATTATTGTATCTTTCTATTTTGCCGGAATACAATGGGAGGACAATAAGCGCCTTTTTATACTTACTACTGTATTATTTGTTCTGTTTCAGGCATTATTCTACGTGCTTTTAGGCGAAAATGTCCTTTTTAAATGTTATCCTGTACTGATACATATTCCTTTAATTCTTATTATCAGATATATATGTCACCAGAATATATATATATCATTTATTGCCGTTATGTCCGCTTATCTGATGTGTACACCCAGAAAATGGTTTGGAACCCTGGCAAAATATATATTTCCTGAAATCCCTGTAATTTCAGATGTTGTAACAATTGTAATCACTATTCCGCTTCTGATTGTGGTAATTAAATACATTTCGCCTTACATAATAAAACTCAAAGAAGAATCAAAAAACATTATTTCCATGTTTTTCCTTCTCCCTCTTACATATTATATACTTGAATATGCTCTAACCGTATATACTAACCTTCTATATACCGGCAAAGCCGTAATAATTGAATTCATGGACAGTTTTATTGTTGTATTATATTTTTTCTTGTCAATAGTGACACTCAGTATGTCCAACAAAAAAAATACAGCAGAGCGTGAAAACATCATACTTTCCGCAGCTGCAGCTCAGGCTGAAAAAGAAATATCTCAGCTTACAGATTATCAGAAACAGGCTGCGATATACAGACATGACTTAAGACACCATATGAATTTCATACAAAGCTGCCTTGCTGGTAACAATACGCAGCAAGCTCTTGAATATATAAATGAAATTAATAATAATCTGGATAACACAAGAATAACAAGATACTGCAGCAACGAAGCAATTAACCTAATATTATCTTCATATATAAATAAAGCCCATGACGCAGACATTTCCACACAGATATCAGTAACTGCCACTAATTTTTCAAGTTACAGAATTACTGATTTGTGCAGTCTCCTTGCAAATGCTTTAGAAAATGCAATAAATTCCTGTATAAAGCAGTGTGATAACGCTGTCTCAAAAGACAATAAGCGTCTTATAACAATTAAGTTGTTTGAAAAAAATAACAAAATATGCATCAACATAGCCAATACATACTTTAAGGAGCCCCGATTCCACAACCAGATTCCTGTTACTGATGAACCTGACCATGGCATTGGTGTCCGCAGCATAATTTCAGTAATAGAAAAATATAACGGCATATATGCATTTTTTACTAAAGACGGTACATTCTATTTTCAGGCTTGTATATAAAAATGGGGACTGCACATACAGTCCCCATCTTTTATATTATTGTATTAATTATAATGTTACACCCTGCTTAAAGATTGCAAGATCATGGAATCCTGCTATCTCGGCCTTAACCTTCTTACCAGAAGCAACATCTAATACGAGCTGGAAGAGCTCCTTAGCTGCATCTTCAAGTGGAAGATCATCTGTAACAATTCTTCCTGCATTAAAGTCAATCCAGTTACCCTTATTTCCTGCAAGTCTTGAGTTAGTTGCAATCTTAACTGTAGGAACCGGTGATGCAAATGGTGTTCCACGTCCAGTTGTGAAAAGAACCATCTGTGCACCTGAAGCTGCACAAGCTGTAGCAGCAACAAGGTCATTACCAGGTGCGCTGAGAAGATTAAGTCCCTTAGTATTAACTGGCTCTGCATATGCAAGAACACCCTTTACTAATGAGCTTCCTGACTTCTGTGTACATCCTAAAGACTTGTCTTCAAGAGTTGTAATACCGCCATCCTTGTTTCCTGGAGAAGGATTCTCGTAAATCTCCTGGCCATTCTTAATGAAGTATTCCTTAAAGTCATTAATAAGGTGAACTGTCTTCTCGAAGAGTTCCTTGTTAGCACATCTGTTCATAAGAATTGTCTCTGCACCAAACATCTCAGGAACTTCTGTGAGGATAGTTGTACCACCCTTAGATACAAGCATATCTGAGAAAAGACCAACTGTTGGGTTAGCTGTAATACCTGATAATCCATCAGAACCGCCACACTTCATACCAATGATAAGTTCCTTGGCATTAACCTTTTCACGCTTAAATGTTGCAGCATAAGCCATAAGCTCATTCATAAGCTTCTCAGCTTCTTCCTGCTCATTCTCAACATCCTGAACCTGAAGGAACTTAACTCTGTCTGGATTAACCTCTCCAATATAGTCCTTAAGAACTTCTATACGGCTGTTCTCACATCCAAGACCAAGAACAAGTACTGCACCTGCATTAGGATGATTAATTAAATCAGCAAGAATCTTTCTTGTATTCTCCTGATCCTCTGTTGTCTGTGAACATCCATATGGATGAGTAAATGCAACTACTTCATCTACTCCTTCTGGCTTGTTAGCTCTTGCTGTTGTTTCAATTGCTCTTGCAATTGAGTTAACACATCCAACTGTAGGAACAATCCATACTTCGTTACGGACACCAACCTTTCCGTTCTCTCTCATATATCCATCGAAATAAGCTGGCTCTGTAGGCTCAACATCCTTATGTCCCTCTGGTTCATATGTATATTCAAGTAATTCACCGAGACCAGTCTTTAAGTTATGAGTATGAACCCATGCTCCAACTGGAATATCAGCCTGTGCAAATCCGATTCTGAAACCATATTTGATAACCGGATCACCATTCTTGATAGCCTTAATTACAAACTTGTGTCCCTGTGGAATATCTTCTACAGTTGTCACATCAATTCCTGCAACATTAAGAGTTGTGCCTTTAGCAATAGGCTTTAATGCTACAGCAACATTATCATCTTTATTAATCTTGATAAAATCCTGCATATATCCTCCAATTCAATTTGATTATTATATTAAATAAGAGCGGATGAATATAAAAACATCCGCTCTATAATCATTCAAAGAGCTATTAATTAGTCAGCTAAATCATTAACTACTGCTCTCATACCTCTTTCTCTGATATCTGTGATGTACTCAGTAATAACTTCTTCAAGGTTAAGAACCTTAGAAAGATCCTCGCCACCAAAGATCTTAGTATTGCTTAAGTAAGCATGTGTGAATTCCTTAGCAGACTTTCCTGAATTATCTCTGAAGAAATCAAGAACAGCCTTGTCATCTGTGATGTTGTACTCTTCACCGTTTCTGTTACCCTTTAATACAATACCGCCGTTAAACTCAGCTTCTGTCTGTGATGTATAGAAGCTCATAAGTGCAGCGATAGAGAATGTAAGGTACTTAGGAAGCTTGTTAAACTTGTTAACATATCCTAAGAATGAAGGTAAACATCTAGCTTCCCACTTAGATACTGAGTTAAGTGAAATGCTTAATAATCTATGATCTACGAATGGGTTAAGGAATCTGTCAATAACAGCCTTAGCAAACTCTTCACAATCTTCCTTAGAAAGTGAAAGTGTAGGAATAACTTCATTGTAAAGTGTCTCTTCCATGTACTTTCTGATTACAGGATCCTTCATAGAATTCTCTACATTGTCATTACCAGCAAGGAATGAAGCTAATACAAATGATGTATGAGATCCGTTAAGGATTCTTACCTTTCTTTCCTTGTATGGATGATGATCCTTAGTAAATACTACATTAAGTCCAGCTTCCTTGAATGGAAGTTCCTTCTCAAGCTGCTCAAGTGGAAGATTAGAATCACTCTCTACAACCCAGAGACCGAATACTTCAGCTCTGTCGATAAGCTGATCCTCATATCCCCATTCCTCGCAAAGCTTAGCTGCGTCTTCTCTTGGATATCCTGGAACAATTCTATCTACGAGTGTTGGGCAGAATGAGCAGTAATTGTTAACCCAATCCTTGAATCCATCTTCAAGTCCCCAAAGCTCGATAAACTTCATGATGCACTTCTTTAATTCAATACCATTATCAGCGATAAGCTCACATGGAAGTAAGATAAGTCCCTTATCTGCTGCTCCGTTGAACTTCTGATATCTCTTGTAAAGGAGCTGTGTAAGCTTTCCTGGGTATGTCTTAGGAGGACGTGCATTAGGATCGTTATCTGTCTCGTCAAATACGATACCAGCCTCTGTTGTATTAGAAACGATGAATCTAAGAGTCTCGCTTGTACCATACTCAATGTACTTGTCATAATCCTCAATAGCTGCAACTGCATCTACTACTGATGTAATCTGACGTGTGATTTCCTTAGGCTTTCCATCAACAAAACCTCTTAACTGAAGTGTGTACTGGCATTCCTGATCATGGAATCTCTCAAGTGTACCGAACTCGATAGGCTTAACGATAACAACACCACCGTTGAAATCTGTCTTCTCATTAGTTACATCGAAGATATAATCAACGAATGCTCTAAGGAAGTTACCCTCACCGAACTGCATAACCTTAACAGGTCTGTCAACTGCATGTGTAATACTCTTGTTTAATCTCTGCATCTTAAATCTCCTTTTTTCATTGGGAATAATCCGTTTTACGATAACGGTCCCTAATTATTAACCAGTAAATGGTATGTAAATAAGTGCATGTAAGCGCTTTCATAAATAAAATATACTTAAAAATGCTCTAAGTCAATACATTTTTCTGCTTTTTAAAAAATTCTTACATTACACTTGTTTTTATAATAATACCATTGTATAATTCATTTATCAATATGTAAGCGCTTACATTTATTCATTTTTTATCAATTTTTGTTAGGCGATACATTTACATTCGTCAAGAGATGAGGTCGCACATGAATATTAATATATATGATGTTTCTAAAAAAGCTGGTGTATCCATAGCAACAGTTTCAAGGGTTCTTAACGGCAACACCAGGGTTTCTGAAAAGACAAGAGACAAAGTTATTAATGCAATGAAAGAATTAGACTACACTCCTAATGTATTTGCAAGAGGATTAGGTCTTAATACTATGAAGACAATTGGCATTATGTGCATAGATTCATCTGATATATACCTTGCCAACGCTGTTTACTATCTTGAACAGGAGCTTCGCAAATACAACTACGACTCTATTCTTTGCTGCACTGGTAAAGATTATAATAATAAGAAGAATTATCTCGAGCTTCTTTTGAGTAAAAGAGTTGACGGAATTATTCTTGCCGGTTCACAGTTTGTAGAAAATACCAGTGAACATAACAACGACTACATTATTAATGCAGCTAAAGATGTTCCTATAGTTCTGGTCAACGGCTATCTGGACGCTGCCAACATTTATTCAGTAATGTGCAATGATGAAGAAGCTGTATACAATGCGACAAAACTCTTGATAAATAATTCACATCGTAATATAGTTTACTTATATACGAGTACTTCATACAGTGGCATGAATAAGTACCACGGCTATCTTAAAGCAATTAATGAAGCTGGTATTACTCTCCCGGATGAATTCCATCATCTGTGTGGCAAGAACATATCTCATGCCAGGGATTATCTTACATATCTATATGATAAAGGAATGAAGTTTGATGCCGTTATGACATCTGATGACTCTATCGCTGCCGGTGCTGTCAAGTTTGCACATACTCACGGAATCAGAATTCCTGAGGATTTAGAGGTTATTGGATACAATAACTCTGTTCTTTCATTATGTACAGAACCTGAACTTACCTCTATTGACAGTAAGGTTGAGGAACTATCCTCATGCGCGGTAAGCGTGCTAATGAAGGTTTTATCCGGTGAAGATGCTGACAATCACAGTATCATCGCCGCTGATATAATAAAACGCAACACAACAATATTTTAATTCACAGGAGGATTATGAATCATGAAACAGTTCATGGACAAAGACTTTTTACTTTCAACTCCAACAGCTCAGCATTTATTCCACGATTATGCAGCTAAGATGCCAATACTTGACTATCACTGCCATATCAATCCTAAGGAAATCGCTGAAGACAGAAAGTTTGAGAACATCACACAGGTATGGCTTGGTGGCGATCATTACAAGTGGCGTCAGATGAGAACTAACGGTGTTGATGAGAAGTACATCACAGGTGATGCTTCTGACCGCGAGAAGTTCCAGAAATGGGCTGAGACTCTTGAGATGGCTATCGGTAACCCACTTTATCACTGGAGCCACCTTGAACTTCAGAGATACTTCGGATACAACGGTATTCTCAACGGCGATACAGCTGAGGAAGTATGGAATCTCTGTAATGCAAAGCTACAGGAAGATTCTATGTCAGTTCGTAACCTTATCAAGCAGTCAAATGTTACATTAATCTGTACAACAGATGATCCTGTTGACTCACTTGAGTGGCATCAGGTTCTTAAGGATGATAAGACATTTGACGTACAGGTACTTCCTGCATGGAGACCTGACAAGGCTATGAACATCGAAAAGCCTGAATATCTTGATTACCTTGAGACATTATCTAATGTAAGCGGAATTAAAGTTAATTCATTTGCTTCATTAATGGATGCTCTTAGAAACCGTATGGATTTCTTTGCTTCTATGGGATGCTCAGTATCAGATCACGCTCTTGAGTATGTAATGTACAAGCCATACACAGAAGAAGAAATCGAAGCAATCTTTGCTAAGAGATTTTCTGGTTCTGCTATCACTACAGAAGAGATGAACAAGTTCAAGACAGCATTCATGGTATCTGTAGGTAAAGAATACAACAAGCGTAACTGGGTAATGCAGTTACATTATGGTACAATCCGTGATAATAACAGATTCCGTTATGACCAGTTAGGTCCAGATACTGGATTTGACTGTATCAACACATATGACTGCTCTGCTGAGATGGCTCAGTTCCTTAACGCACTTAATGCTACAGATGAGCTTCCTAAGACAATCATTTACTCACTTAACCCTTCAGTTAACGCTGCTATCGGAACAGTTATCGGATGCTTCCAGGATTCTAAGGCTGTTGGCAAGATTCAGCAGGGTTCAGCTTGGTGGTTCAACGATCATAAGGTTGGTATGACTAACCAGATGACAAGCCTTGCTAACTTAAGTCTTCTTGGTAACTTCATCGGAATGCTTACAGATTCAAGAAGCTTCCTCTCATACACAAGACATGAGTACTTCAGAAGAATCATGTGCGAACTTATCGGTGGATGGGTAGAGAATGGTGAATACCCAGCAGATGAGAAGGCATTAAAGAAGATTGTTGAAGGTATCTCATACAACAACGCTGTAAGATACTTTGGATTTGATCTTTAATTCATATTCTTAACGAGAAAAAGCAGTTATCACAATTAATGTGGTAACTGCTTTTTTATGCGATGTCATAATTACTTATCAATTTTACTTATAAGACTGCTACTGTTCTCAAACAGAATATTTTTCATTTCATTTTCAAGCTTTCTCAATGTCAGACTTCTTAAAACCTACCAAATCTCCAAATTTCATCTGTTTCGTATGTCTTTTTCACCCCACATACTTGTTTTCTCCGCCAAAAAGCCCACTAAATGATCAAAAGATGCAGCCACCACACATCATGATAACTGCATCCATAATAATTATATATAACTACTTATTCTGTTCCTCTAACAGCTTCTTTAATCTGTCTATTTCTGCATCCTTTTCTTCTAAACGTGCCCTATTTTCTTCTAACTGTGAGTCTTTTTCTTCTAACTGTGCCCTATTTTCTTCTGCCTGCACCTTCAGTTCATCAATCTCATCCTTCATCCTGTCAACCATCAGCTCTGCCGTATTCCTGTCTAATATCCTCAACGCTTCAGAAAACATATTGAGCACCTCCTTTGGTCTCTCCAAATACTCATTAATATCCAGACGTACTGATTCCAAGTCAGGAAATATCTCTATCAACTGCTCTATCTCCTCCGGTG
>OJQR01000690.1_pt1 | contig 19794 bp, 14 predicted proteins | sample 1599011 | NCBI WGS metagenome assembly OJQR01 (sample SAMN03922456, study PRJEB24848) | human gut metagenome | isolation source: stool sample | host: Homo sapiens | place: Germany | collected 2009-11 | reverse complement strand
GGCGATGAAGTACGTGTAGCGGAAGAAGGAGAATATGTGTTCTACCGGCTTTATGATCTTGCCGGGGGAAAAGCCTCGTGGCAGGAATCTGGCGGCGGTACAGCCTTGCCCGGTAATGTTTATCTGACAGGAGCCAATTATTACAATGAATCAGTACGAACGATAAAACAAGGATATTTGAGCAATGAGTAAGAAAGGTGCATTTATTTATCAACAGATCGAACTGACGACGGCTGAATGGGCCGATAACGCAACCGTCTACCCTACATCAGTCTGGTTATTTGAACGTTTGGAAAACGGTAAATTCAACATGAAGCTGGCTGATGGCGTTCATACGTTTGCCCAGTTGCCGGCCGTCATGCAGGAGGTGAAGGTCACAGTTAAAACGAATGATGCCACGACCTATATCCTGACGATCACGACGGCTGAAGGTAAGTTTGACACCCCGAACCTTCGGGGAAACAATGCTCCGGTTCCTTCGATCGATCCGGCAACGAAGCACTGGAAAATCGGCGACGAAGATACGGGTGTGGTAGCCGAAGGACAGGACGGGGAAAGCTACGACGACACGGAAATCAGGAACGCGCTGACAGCCTTGCAGCAGCAAGTCAACACGCTCGTTTCGGGTGACGCATCGAGTGCCATCGAGTCATTTAACGAGATCATCGCTTTCCTTGCCAACGTAGAGGACACACAGACGTTGCAAGGGATCATCGCCGGGCTGAACCAGAGCATCACAAACGTTCAGCAGGCGATTCCGACAAGGCTATCCCAGTTACAGAATGACGACCATACGGTCAAGGACGCTGCTTATGTCCATACCGACAATAATTACAGCAATGAAGAGAAAACGAAGGTATCGGACTCTTTGAGGTTGAAAGAGTATGTCGATGTCGAGTCTCTGGCGGCTCTTCCTTCATCACCGTATAACTTGCGTTTTACCTATTCGAGTACATCTGTGCAGGCGATCAACTTTGCGAATATAGGAAGCGTTCCTGAGATGCAGGAGTTTTATCTGTCCATTAAGAACAACACCGGATCAACGATTAACCAACCGATCCCAAACGGTTCGGGCTGGCAATCGGAGGAAACAAGCGTTGAACTGCCAGCTGGTAAAGCCACAGGGGTATCGCTGAAAAAAGAACATGGGATAATTGTCGTGAGAGTATAATGAAAGGAGGTGAGAGATGAAGAGAAGGGTGATGATGGGAAAGAGAGAATTGGTAGAAGTTGTGGAAGAGTTAAAATCATCCGGTACATGGATGGTGCCAGCTGGTTGTAAATTTGTTGATGTATTCATTGTTGGTGGCGGTGGCTCTGGTGCATCGTCAGGCCCTGAAAGAGGTGGTGGAGGGGGCGGATCGGGGTATGTTAAAACATATCTTGATGTGCCTGTTACTCCAGAAAGTGTTGTTAGCTATTCAATAGGGAAAGGGGGAGATCGTGTAGTTTCGATGTCTGCTTACGATGATCAGAAGAATGGTCTTCCAGGGTCAGAGTCCTGGTTTAAATCTAATTCAATAAAAGCTCTTGGCGGAAATGGAGGTCGATATTCCGGAAGAGGGGGCGATGGGGGATCAGGTGGTGGTAGTGGAAGACCTGCAGAAAAGACGGCAGGATATATTGGTGGAAGTGATGGTTCTAATGGAGCAGGTGATATGCCTGGAATCGGTCAAGGGAGTACTACCAGATGCCCGTTCAATAATAAATTGTACGCCGGAGGTGGTGGAGGTGGTGGAGAATATAGTTCCGGATCAGCACCAGGTGGCGGTGGTATCGGTTATGTCGGAGATATTTCGAGAAGACCTACTAATGGAGAACCCAATACGGGCTCAGGAGGAGGTTCTTTTTATATAAGTGGTTCCAATGTCTCAGGAGGATGCTATTCTGGCGCAGGCGGTTCCGGTATCATAATACTTCGTTACATGAAATATAAATAAGACAATATGCTGTATATTCAAAAAAACATTCAGTTTTTGGAATTGGAACAAGAATTGCCTGATTCCTATCTTGTTGGCGACAATATCGAAAATTACGAAGATGGCGCTTATCTCCTGCTTAGTGAAGAACAGGAACAGTATCATAACGACTATCCGGAGGCATCACCGCTCGAGTGTTGGTATATGGCACTGACACCGGAACCACAGCCGACACCGGAAGAATTGCTCTGGCGTGCCCGTGATGCCAAACGGCAGGAAATCTACGATAAAGACATCCATCATTATTATATTGATGAACAGGACGCATACGTCTCGAACACCCTGCAAGTGAAGGATAAGTGTAGCCGGCAGGAAGAAGTCGAAGTAGGCGGTCATCTGTACGCCTCGAATATCTTAACGGTTGCTCTTGACGAAATAGCGGACTATTCGGAGCAATGCGGCAAGGTGACAGACGGCTTGCTATCCCGTATCGATGCCGCCCAAACAGCCGGGGAGGTCGAAGCTATCGTAGTGGAAGGCTATCCTGAAATGATCCATACAACAACGGCAGCCTTGCAAACTAAAGCAGATAAGGCAATCGCTAAATCCCCGGAAGCGCAGGCAGTGACCTTTGCCCGTGCGATGATGAACAGCGTGTCTCTCACAGCCAGCCAAGCGTTGGAGATGCAGGTCTTATTCCCCATTTGGGGTGAGAAAGATGCAGAGTTTGGCAAAGAAGTTGAAATAGGCTTCCGGCTTCGAGTAGTGGAAGGAGAAAGTGACACTTTGTTTGAAGTGATACAAAAGCACAAGCTGCAAGCCGACTGGAAACCGGGCATAGAAACTGCTTCACTGTATAAGATCGTTAAAGCTGAGCACGCAGGCACGCTTGATGATCCTATTCCATACGTGCAGGGTATGGCATTCGAGAAAGACAAATATTATGAACAATACGGTGTGATCTATCTCTGCATTCTGACAACCGTTACAGGTTATCCGAACGACTTGAAAGACTTGCCCACAATTGTACAGGAGGTAAAGCAATGAAACAGGTTATGTTATTAAAAGTTAAACGGGGGGGGGGTAAAATACTCTCTAAATAAAGAAGTTACGACCTCTTATCGTGAGAAAGGAGGGCGTAGATGAGACGGTCGATGATGGGACGGAAGAAAGTAGACAGGAATACTTTGCTGTTGCTACATTTTGATGGATCATTGAAAGATGAAGCCTCAGGCAAGCCTTATGTTGGTAGTAATATGTCCTATGTAGTGGGAAAATTCAAGAATTGCGTTTCGTTTTCAGGAAACGGGTATGTAAAGATAAGTGGAACGAATGCCATAAACGAGTCCCTATATCCAAACTATACCGTCGATTTTTGGATTAAACTGAAAAGTGGTGTGAAAAACGGTATAATGTCAAAAGGCGTTGCTTATGGAAGTTACAGCTTTGATATAATGGAGGAATCAGACGGACGCATTTTCTTTGGATTGCAGTATGGTGGAACCCGAGGGGATGCAATATGCTATTTTACGATGCCACGGGATCAGTGGGTTCATCTTGCGATCGTCAGGTCACAATCTCGATATTGGAAAGTGTATGTAAATGGAGTGTATGCGTCTGGTTTCACATCAACGATGGTTTCAGGGTACTATAGTTCTTTAATGATCGGAAAATATCGGGATTATGGATTGTATCTGAACGGTATGATTGACGAGTTTCGCATCAGTAATATTGCCCGTTGGACATCAAACTTCACTCCGCCTGCAAGGCCGTATTAATAAATTAGTGACACTGTCTTTGGGCTGTCACAGCAGAAAGACAGCAAATGTATATTCAGAAAAAATTATTGATAATCGCCAACCCCAGGTTGGGTATTTTCTTTTAAAACAAATGGAGATATAAAATGTTCGGTGGCGAAAGAATAATAAAACAGCCTCCAGGCTATCACAGATTGGAGGCTGTAAAAAAAGAAAATTAGGGGACCGAGGGTCTCCGGAGACAAAGTTAATCAATTAATTAAATGAGCTATGATCATTTTTGAAAAGACAGGGAAAATACTTCTCGATATACCGGTCGATGATACCAGTTATCGCTATCGGGCCATCCGGCAGGGCGACAAGGTCAATCTTGTGTTCTCGTTGACAGAACATGTAGAAATACCTGTCTACAGCTATGTTGACTATCAAGGTCAGCGATATACGCTCTGGAGACCGGAGGATCTGACAAAGCATGGCACTCGCAATCTCGAATACAGTGCCACCTTTGGCGGCTACTGGGAACTGCTGAATACCATCAAATACAAGCATCTGTCAGCCATCCCCCGAAAGTTGAAATTCCAACTTACCGGAAAACCCCGCTTCTTTCTGGAGTTATTGGTTGATAACATGAACCAATCGGGAGTTGGTGGATGGTCTATTGGGACCTGTATCGATGCACCGGAAAAGACCTTGGCCTTTAGCCATGAGTTCTGTTTGGATGTGCTGAACCGCTTTGCGGATGAATGGGGAACAGAATTCGAAATCGTCAGCAAGACTATCAATTTCGGCAAGGTAGAGAAGTTCAAGGACGATCCTCTGCCTCTTTCCTACGGCCGTGGGAATGGCTTCAAAACCGGTGTCGGCCGTAAGCTGCAGGGCGAAAAACCACCCACCTCCATCCTCTATGTGCAGGGTGGCGAGCGCAACATCGACCGCACCGCCTATGGGGCTTCCTGTCTGCTGCTGCCAAAATCCCAGGAATTGGAATACGAAGGCAGACACTATAAAACCGACAAGGATGGTATGTTCATTACACGAGCCGACCGGGCTTTGGCCAATAACAATGAGGACAGCTTGGACTGTTCGCACATCTACCCCTCACGGGTGGGCACCGTGTCCGAGGTGGTTGTGGTGGATGCCGAAAAGCATCTCTATGATATCATCGATAACACGATTCCGGCAGATTTGGACTATTCCAAATGCCGAATACCGGGCGAAACTGCAACGATTATCTTCCAGTCGGGTGTGATGACTGGAGAAGAATTTGACCTCGAGCAGACATCTGACGCTTTGACCGGTTACGACCATGCAGCCCGACGGTTTAAGTTGGTGCCTGTCGAGAAAGAGGGAGGCACGATACCGAATCCGAACCGCTGTCCGGCCGTGGGTGATACATACGCGGTCTTCAACATCTCGCTGCCGCAGGCATACGTCTGCAACGATGCTATACAGACGGGTGCGTCATGGGATATGTTCCGTGAAGCAGCCCGAAGCCTGTACAACAAGGAAGAGGAATCTTTTGCCTTTACCGGTGAGCTGGACGGCATTTGGGCGAAATCGCAGTGGCTGGAGGTGGGTGGACGGTTGGTGCCAGGTGGTTACATCCTGTTTGACGACCCGCAGTTTCAGCCTGAGGGAGTGCGTATCCGCATCACGGCCGTAAAAGACTATATAAATAGACCCTACAGCCCCGGACTGGAGTTAAGCAATGTGCCGGTCGGTGGCTTTGTCTCCTCGGATCTGTCGAAGATCGAAAGCAACGAGGTGATCAATGACGACCGCCACAGCGATGCGATGCACTACACCAAGCGCCGTTTACGTGATGCGATTGAAGCACAGGAGATGTTGGAAAAGGCGTTTAAAGATTACACCAAGGGGATCGATCCAGTCTGGGTGCGCACCATGTCCCTTTTGGTCGGACATGAAAACCTGCAATTCCGCTTCGTGGACAGCAAGACCAATCCCCGGAAAGTCGATCCGGACTTTGTCTATGACGATGCGACCGAACTGTTCACCGCCCCGAAAGCGATCCTTCAACACATGACGATCGGCATCTCGGAAATAAAAGGCAGCCATGCCGTTTCTGAATATAAGTTCTGGGATCTACCTGCCTACACCAGTCCGCCGCTGGGCGACTTCGGGAAGCTCTACCTGTACGCCAAATGTGGCAAGTCTTCTGAGGCCGGCGAGTTTATCTTGTCCGAAGAACCGCACGACATGGACGAAGGCAGCGATTATTACTTTCTGGTCGGTTTATTAGGTAGTCAAGCCGACGGTGTACGGTCGTTTGTGACCTGCTACGGCTTCACGGAGATATTGCCCGGCCGAATCACGGTGGATCGCATAGTATCGACAGATGGAAAGTGCTATTTCAACCTGGGGATCGGAGAGTTTGGCGGGAAGATGGTATTCAAATCCGGAACATCCGGTTATAATAACATTTCCGACCGTCCTAACCTTCAACCGTTGTATGATGGGATAAATGATGCCCTGACGGATGCAGAGAATGCGTCAAATGCAGCTAACAACGCCCAATTGACTGCAAATAACAAGGCAAGGGTATTTTATCAAACGACGGCTCCAGCATCGGGGATGCGGACAAATGACTTATGGGTGGATGGGGAGAATATCTATAGATATAGCGGTTCTAAATGGGTGCTTGCCTCAAAGTATGACAATACGATAACGGAGATCAACGGCGGACTCATAACTACCGGTGCGATCGCTTTCGGAAGCACAGGTGGAATGGCTGCTTCCGGTTCCATCCGTATTTGGTCGGGAGGAACAGCCGGGGCGAAAGGACAACCACCCACTGATCCGACATTCCGGGTAGAAAGCAACGGAAATGTGGAAAGTAGAGGAAGTATCTATATTGCAAATTCAAATGGAGAAAAACTTGCCGGACTCTCCGGAGGTGGAACAGCCGGAAACTCTGTTCGGATCTGGGCCGGAAATACAGCACCTGCAAATGCCCCCTTTAAGGTTTATCAAAATGGGGATGCCTATATCGGAGGGCTCAGGATGGAGAGTGGAGGACTATTTTCGGATAACCGCTATTCAGGTGAATCGTCTTCTAAATTTTTCCTTTATTCATCAGGAAGTAATGCGTTTTTGGGATTTTCATCTTCCGGTAAATGGGCCGGTCTTGGTCTAAATACCTTGCCGTCTACGCTTGGGGGAACAAGTGCTTTGATGCGCCTTGAGTATACAACTAATCACAACGATATAAATTATGGGGCTGTGATAAATGTTAATGGTGGCTATCGCAACTACGCATTATTCTGCAATGGGGGGTTAAGACTGAATGGTGCGATATCGACCGCAAGATATGTCAGACCGGGGGCAAAGACTAATGCGATTATAAACGATATAGGTTATATGGATACCTATCTCTTTCAACCAACGTCATATATTAACGTTTATCTACCTTCTCGAAATACTGTCTCAAGTAAAATGGGAACTGTTTACAACGATTATGGAGATTCCTGGAGTGAAATCGGTTATAATTCTGTCATATTCATACATGTAATAGTTTCGAGACACGCAACTGATGCGATATGTGTACGACCCGAAGACACAAATACTCCGTTAGTAAATGAAAACGGAGACTCGATAACTCTTGATATGCGTAAAGGCGATTGCGCTACATTCGCATATATTAATCAAACATGGTACTTGTTTAACAAGAACTTTTGACAATAACATCATTAAAATAATAGTATGGAACTAACATTAAAAGATCGAGTATTAATACTCAACACCGTGTTGCCACAGTTTGACACGAGAAAAAACATGGAACTGAAAGTATCGATAGACAGTAAGATAGCGATCTCGGAGGTTGATCAGAAGCGTATCGTTATCAAGGATATGGGGAGTGGTCAAATCAACATCGGATTTACCGATGCGGCTTCTATCACCGATACGGTTGAAATCTCATTGACGGATGAAGAATTAGCCTATCTCAAAAGTCGTGTTGAATTTATTGATCGAAACGGCATGTTTTCAGAGTTCACTATGCCCACATACGTGAAGATCTTGGATGAAGCAACGAAAGAGAGTGCTTCAGCATCTACCGATACACTCTGACTCTACCAAGGCGAACGGAAAGGTTCGCCTTGCTTCTTTATAGACCCTCCCTTTTAAAAGACTTTCAAATGGTCTTCAAATCAATTAGACTATAAAGGCTATCAACAAATCGTTTGCCGTTTTTTTTGATTTTTCGTTTTTGAAATCTTGATTTTTGGTTTTGCGGATTATAAATGGGCGGGGCGCTTTCATATGTCTTTTGAGTGGCGATATTCGGCTGTTACACCTGACATAACCGAACATAAAATAAAACTTACATTACAGAATAGTATTTTCCATATTCCCTTCAACAGGAAGCCATTCGCTGGTACTTATATTTTCGAGTGTGATGTCTTTACCGTTGAAAAGAAGGTTGTAGATATATCTTTTTCCTTTTTCCCACTTCGTATTGGCGGAAATTTTATATTTGAATGTCGTTTCGTTGATAGTGAAGAGCACTTCCACATCTCCGTCTGTTCTGATACGCGATGTGGGAATTACCATTAGTTGTTGCGGCTCGTCCGGTATCTTTTTCAACATGCGCGGAGTATTCAGTTTCAGTCGGGTAGAGGCATTTGTTCCGGCACATCCGCCGATATTTCCGATTTTAATGTTCATCTTACCCTTGAAGCAAAGAGCTGTACCGCCGGCTTTGTTTCCGATCTGTATCGCATGGAGTAGGAAGCAGCCTTCTGCTTCCGGTGTCATTCGCAGTTGGAAGCTCAGGAGCGAAAGCGTATGATTCATGTTAAGCAACGCGACTGGGGAAATCTGGTTGACCGCTCGTTGCCCGCTGGCCTGTATCCCGTACATGTAATCTTTCGTCAGGGAAGCGTCTGGCGATATGCGGACCGGGATATTCTTCGGGTCGAAATTAACCTGTGACTGATACGGGTAATAGGCATAAACGGTGACTGGTTCCTCGTTCAGATAAATATCGGGTGACTGGCGCCAGTTCAGCTTGTTGTTTACCAGAAAGGCTTCAGCCCGCACGTTTTTGTAATCCGGATTACTATCGTAGATGTTGCCGGTACTTTCCGAGACGACATGCAACCCGATGACCGATCCTCTTGTAAATTCTTGCATAAAATTAGGAGACTTTGTTGTTAGCACCTTTGTTATTATTCTTAAAGGTTGCTCTTTCATGCCTAAATTTTCAATGAGTCCCGGATCGTAGTCGTTTGTGCAACTAAAAATACTAACCGCCGTTATCATAAATAGTAGTAATTTATTCATTCTTTGTATTATTTTTGTGAAGTGATTGCAGGTACAAAGATCAGTCAGTTTGTAGAGGTAGAGGGTGCATTCGGTATAAAACCACGATGAAATCGTATAAAACCACGAGGCGCAAATTATCTACAGGCATCAAATTGTCTACTAATGGTTCAGATCAACTATTTAATGCTTCAATTTGTTTACTTGATACGAGGGATATATTATGTTGGACAAAATTCAGTTTTTATTAAGCTTACAGATCATCGGATTCTGTATCTTCGGCGGAGCTACCCTATTGCTCCGGGCCGGTGATAACCGGGCGAAAAGGATATTAGGGTGGGGTATGTTTTTGTGGGCTTTTCTGGCTGCCATAAGGTTGTCTGTGAATCTTTACCTGCATAAACCGAAAGAGGCTTTCCATCCGGATATATTGATTATGGGTGCTTTGGTAACGGCAACGCTTGCTTGTTATGTGATTGAGGTCTTACGGCCCGGGTTTCTTACCTGCAAACGTTTTTTCTTGTTTATCAGTCCGGTTGTTTTTGGTGGACTGGCTTACCTGACTTATCGTTTGTCGGGAGGTGAAATTCATACCTACTATTCAATAAGGGAGGTTTTCGAATACTTGAATATGGATGTTTTGCTTCGTATGACAGTCTTTCTGTTGACTTTGTTTTATATGATTCTGCCCGTTTATCTGATAGCAAGGTACAGTAAAGACTTCAATGTTTTTTTAGCAGAGAATGTTTCCGATCCGGAAGAATATGATTTGGAATGGTTAAGGAAAACCATGATAATTTTGATTGTTCTGTATGGTTTCTATCTTGTCTTATTGCTGACCAATACACCATTGATGTATGTGATCGACAAAACAGTCCTGTTGTTCGTTTGGTATTATTTCTTTTATAAGGCGCTATTTCTGAAGGTAGTTGTTTTGGAGCATTCTTTTAAAAGCGGATGGGATCTTCCGTATCAAGAGGACGACAATGACGATGATGAACACAGGGTTCTCAGTAAACGCTATGCAGAGGAAGTAAGTGCATGGTTTGAAAGAGAAAAACCGTATCTTCGCGAAGATTTACGTCTGACGGATTTGCAACGGATCTTCCCTATCAGCCGTTCTTATCTTTCCCAATTGTTTAACCGGGAGTTGGGACAATCGTTCTCCGATTATGTCAACCAGTTCCGGATCGAGGAAAGCAAGCGCTTGATGGATGCCGAGCCGAATGCCAGTATACAGGAGATTGCCGAACGTTCCGGATTCCATTCGATCAGTACGTTCCGGCGGGCTTTCCAGAAGTGTACGGGCATGATCCCGTCGGAGTATAAGAATAACAAATAAATACATAACGATCTTTATTCTATCATGGACACTGTTCAAACTACTACTGCCAGACCGCATATTGTCTGGCTGGATGTTCTTCGTCTTGTCGCCATCTTGATGGTGATTGCCATCCATTGCACTGATCCGTTTAACGCTTCGCCTGAATCGCGTGCCAATCCGGAGTTCAATTTCTGGGGTTCTGTTTATGGCTCCATGCTGCGTGCCAGTGTGCCGCTTTTTGTGATGATGACCGGATTTCTTTTGTTGCCGGTCAGGCAAGAGGCTTCTGCCTTTTATAAGAAACGCATTCCACGTGTGTTGTTTCCATTTCTGATCTGGTCTGTTTTGTTTGATCTGGCGCCCTGGTTCATCCAGTGGATAGGAGGCAGCCCGGAACTGGTGACGGACTTTTTCCCTTGGGAACCGAACCCTTCGGCCTCGTTTGTAGAGGCGCTGAAGACGATCGCTTTGATCCCTGTAACCTTTACGGTCTATGCGACGCCAATGTGGTATATCTATGTGCTGATAGGACTTTATCTGTATATGCCGGTCTTTTCCGCATGGGTGGAAAAGGCGTCGGATAAGGCGAAGCGTATGTTTCTGGCGTTTTGGTTTATTTCGTTGTTTATCCCTTATCTGACGGAGTTTGTTTCGCATTACCAGTTCGGAACCTGCTCATGGAATTCATTCGGTCTATTTTATTATTTTGCCGGTTTCAACGGCTATTTGCTGTTAGGACATTATTTAGGGAAAAGAACGGATTGGTCGCTTGGCAAGACTTTCTCAGTGACGGTTCCGCTGTTTTTAGTTGGCTATTTTATTACATTAGCCGGTTTTCGCTATATGACATCCGATCCGAACGTGAGCGAGGAGGGGATGGAGTTGTTCTTTACTTATTGTTCGCCTAACGCATTGTTGATGACGGCTGCCGTTTTCTTGTTGGTACGGAAAGTACGGATTACTTCGCCGGTTATTTGCCGTGCCCTTGCCAATCTGACCAAATGTGGTTTTGGCTTGTATTGCGTGCATTATTTCTTTGTCGGCCCTTCCTATATGTTCGCGCAGTGGATTGGAACACCTATTCCGGCCTTGGTTCCTGTTTCGACCATTCTTACCTTTATTTGTTCATGGTCATTTACTTATCTGGTGAGTAAGTTGCCACATGCGAAATATATCATAGGCTAAGGTGCTTTTTTATTGTTCGGCTGTTTGTACAAATGATGTTAAATAGACATTTTGAGGTGAATAACGTATCTGTTTTACCTCTATTTTTGTGTTGTAAAACATAATTATGCAATACTAATGCGGGTGTGTTTTGCATGAGTCGTTTTAAACAAAAAGAGAGAAGCTATGAAGAAGTTTTTTAGAAAGTGCCTCAGATGCCTTGAAATATTAGGTGAATATGGAATGCAGAAATATGGTATGAAATAAGAGGTAAATGTGTGTTTGGTAGGGAATGTCGGTACGGCATTCCTTTTTTTATTAGAAATGATGTTTTTCTATATAATGTAAAAGCTTGGCGGTGCGTTAAGCGTGGGGGTAGAATAGTTTTGACACCGCCAAGAATGCTTATTTGGATGAAGGAGAGGAGAGGCGGTAACTGACGAATGCGACGCGCCTACTATCCGGAGCCCAGGAATTGACATTGATTGTGCCCTGTCCTCCGAATAACTTGACTAATGTTTTTGGCTTTCCTCCTGTGGCTGGCATAATCCTAAGTTCAACGTTCTTATTGGGAAGATGCTGCCCCGGTTCCAGATCTCCTTTATAATAAGTGATAAAGATAACGGATTTACCGTCAGGCGAGACATGAGGAAACCAGGAATTGCGGGTTTCGTCAAACGTCATCTGGGTTTGTTCGGAGCCGTCTTTCTTCATTCTCCATACTTGCATCAAACCCGTGCGTACGGAATTGAACCAGATATATTCTCCGCAAGGGGAATATTCGGGACCATCGTCCAATCCTTCTGCTGTCGTCAGCTGTCTTTCTTCTCCTCCTTCAACTGGAATAATGTAAATGTCATAATTGCCTTTCCGGTCGGCACAATAGGCAAGTTGCCGTCCATCCGGGCTCCATCCGTGTAGGTAGCTAGGAGCAATCGGGGTGATCAAGCGAGGTGTCCCTCCTTGCATCGGGAGGGTATAGATGCGTGATTTGCCGTCTTCTTTCGTCCCGTGGCTGATAGCTATCTGCTTGCCGTCGGCAGCTATGACATGGTCGTTGTTGCATCGGGTGGCAAAGCCAGTGTTTATCATTTCAGGTTCGCCGGGCGAATCGGGGGAGAGTTTGTACAGTTTTCCCCCGCTATTATACACGAGCCACTGGCCGTCGGGTGTCCAGTTTGGAGCTTCGACACGGTAGGGGAATTCTTTGACTACGGTGCGCCTGCCGTTTGTTACGTCCAGTACTTCCAATATGCTGGTTACGTCGTTTTGTTGGGCGGATGCGAGCGACGTGAAAGCCGCTAAGAGAATCATACAACAGGTTTTCATAATGATTGAGAATTAATATGCGCTGAAAGATACTAAAATTAGCCGAGACGATAATGGCCGTAAGGGATTAATTTTTTCTTTTCCTTGGTTTTCTTTAGGTAGCATTGATCCAGGAGCAGGGTGCGGTTTACTATTTTGTGCACTACCCTGAAATTGTGGTCTATCAAGATAATGCCTCTTGTCCGGGCGCTTTCGGTGATGTGCATACGTATTTCTTCTGCAGCAATAGGAGAGGCGTTGAACGGTTCGTCCAGCAGGAGATGGCCAGCTTTGCTGTAGAGGATAAGTTTGGTCACTTTCTAATATTCCATAGAATGTGATAGGAGTATCTATAAAACAACAGGTGTGCTGTTGATTAAGTATAGACAGCGCACCTGAAAATGAAAATTATTTGTAAAGAGAAGATTTTACCACTTATTATACAGCACCACTTCGCGAGTACCGCGTACGCTCATAGTCGGAAACCAGAGATCTTCTGCTGTCAGACCGCATTCGTCGACGGCTTGCAGGCAATATTCCAGTTTGCCGAAATCGGCATCGACATTGTTCGTCCCAAAGGTGAACTTGATTCCACGCTCTTTCGCTTTGCGGATGATGTCGAAGCTTGGAATTTTGTAGCGTGCGTTGATTTCGAGTGCAATGTTATGTTTTTTCAATACATCCAGGACGCGGTCGATACGCTCATCGGTCCAGTATTTGGCATACTCTGCATTCAACTCTTCCGGCAGGAAGGTAGGATTGGCATAGATGTCGGCCGGCTCATTGGTAAGGATCTTGACGGTCTGGTCCACCAAGTTATCCATATATTGTTCTTTGGTAACACCGTCGTAGTGTACCTCTTCGGGGCGGTATATCCTTGACAGACGTCCTTTATGGTCCACAATGGTCATTCCGTCGGTAAAGAGATAATCGAATACGCCTAAAGCCTTCTGAGAGAAGGTGGCTGTCCACTTACGGCCTTCACCTTGCACACCGCGCAGGAATGGCATGTCTTTTACTTCGTTGTAGTATTCGTACACTTCCTTGTCATCGGCAAGCATACGGCCTACGCCGCCCTCACCGGCATTGGGAGCCACACCGTAGTTGATACCGTAGTTCATTGACATGGCGTGCGCCATCTCCTTCGTCAGGCCGCCTTTCAAATGCACGTGGTAATCTATCACGGGGAAGTTTTGCTGCTGGAAACGGATCACAGCATCGTTCTGTTCGTCTATCCGTGGCATTGTATCTGCCTCATTGACCGCGTCTTTTTTCAAGCGGGTCATGTTGAGGTTACGAAAGGCTACATCACCGCTCATACCTTTTAGTGCAATAGAACCGTGGCTGAGCAAGCGCCCGGCATACTCTTTTGTACGATAGGGGTGTTCGGGTTCGGTATAGCATACTACTACCGTATCGTTTATGGCAATCATTATGTTATGCCCGCGTACAGCAATTTTAAAGTCGAACCACTTCCCGTCTTCAGCTAATGAACGGTAGAGGTTACGCACGGATGTGAGGCTGCCGCTTTTACGTGTGCCGTCGATGGCTCCGTTCCGGAATGCTACCTCATAGCCTGATTTCCCGTCGGTATGATGGAACAACAAGGCCGCTTCCGCATTTTCCCCGGTGAGAGCTTGCCCGGTAAGTATAAAGTTCTCATATTCTCCTTCAGCAAACCAGGTCGATCCGGCTGTCACGGTTATTTCATTACCGTCGGCAGTTCCCATTTCGGGACTGCTGAAACGGTCTAATGGTTCTGCAACGTTGTATCGTATGCAGCTGGTAAGCCCTAAGATACTTATCAAGGCCACTATTAATGCTGTACTGGTTTTATCAATCATAATGTATTTTGTTTTAGGTAATTACACATTAAAGCGGAAATGCATGATATCGCCGTCCTGAACGATATATTCTTTTCCCTCGACACTCATCTTTCCGGCTTCTTTTACAGCAGATTCCGAACCGTAAGAAATATAATCCTCATATTTGATGACTTCGGCGCGGATAAAGCCTTTTTCGAAGTCGGTATGGATCACACCGGCGCATTGCGGGGCTTTCCATCCTTTATGGAAAGTCCAGGCACGACATTCGTCGGGACCGGCGGTCAGGAATGTTTGCAGGTTCAGGAGTTTGTAAGCGGACTTGATCAGACGGGCAACGCCGGATTCTTCCAAACCGATCTCCTGTAAGAACATCTGGCGTTCTTCGTAGGTGTCGAATTCGGCAATCTCGCTTTCGATCTTGGCCGCTACGACCAATATTTCAGCTCCTTCGTCTTTTACGGCTTCGCGGACAGCATCCACATATTTATTACCGTTGACTGCGCTTGCTTCATCTACGTTACAGACATACATTACCGGTTTGTCGGTCAACAGGAATAGATCGTGTGCGATCTTCTGTTCGTCTTTCGTATCGAAAGAAACGGTGCGGGCACTTTTACCCTGTTCCAGTGCTTCCTTATATTTGCAAAGTACTTCGTAAGCGATTTTAGCCTGCTTGTCACCGCCTGTCTGAGCCTGTTTCTGCACTTTGGCAATACGGCTGTCAATGGTTTCCAAGTCTTTGATCTGCAATTCGGTGTCAATGATTTCCTTGTCGCGAACCGGATCGACACGGCCGTCCACATGAACAATATTGTCGTCATCGAAGCAACGCAGTACATGCAGGATTGCATCTGTTTCGCGAATATTGGCAAGGAATTTGTTTCCCAGCCCTTCTCCTTTGCTGGCGCCTTTTACAAGGCCGGCGATGTCTACGATTTCCACCGTAGTAGGGATAACACGCTGGGGATGTTCGATTTCTGCCAGTTTGTTCAAACGTTCGTCCGGTACGGTGATCACGCCGACATTCGGTTCGATCGTACAGAACGGGAAGTTAGCAGACTGTGCTTTTGCATTCGATAAGCAATTGAAAAGAGTAGACTTTCCTACGTTGGGAAGTCCTACGATGCCACATTGTAATGCCATTCTATTTTGTTGTTATGATTTATTCAAACTTTGTTTCCAGACTGCAAAGATATACAATCTTTTGTATTTATGTTGCCGGATACAGGCGAACCGGATATAGAAAATATTGTTTGGGCGAATAAGCGGGAGAGGAATTTGAGTCTTTTAATAATCCAGTATGGCCCGAACCTGCCGCTTTTCCTTTTTGGGGCATATAGCGAGGCGGCTGTTTGCCATATTGAATGCTACTCCCAGATCGATCACGCTGTTGTCTTTGCACCAGTATTCCTCGTCGTATAAAAAAGTTCCTTGATACTTGGCGAGGAACATGTTGAATTCCCGTTGCCTGGTGTGCAGTAATACCAGATTGAGCATATCCGGCAGATGCCAATTGTCTAAGGTCCCTTCGGAAATGGACTCGCAATAGATCAAGGCATCGAAATAATCGAGTGTCTGTTCCCGTATCTCCATTACCGAACCTTTATAAGGGGCTATATCGGGTTCTATATGCTGACCGGGAGAATCTGCTCCAGCCTGTATGATCACGCCGTTTGCATAGAGATCTCCGACTGCCGGAACCCGGAAAGGGGGAAGATGGATACCTTGCGCGATCTTATATCCTTTTTCGGGGTAATAGTAAGTGAAATGGCTCAGTGATGTCGTGAGGCGGATGGAACGGATGTGGCTGGCTTCATCCGGGATAGCGATTGAAATACCCCGATTCAGTATCTCTGTATCCGGTGTTATGTAACGATACAAGGGGAACTGTCCGGATGTGAATTCGAACGCTGCTTTTTGTACGGATACCGGAAGATTGTCAGGGAATATGAAATACATAATTTTCCAATTGCTCCATCTGTCCCCCTAAGACGGAAAATATAATAAAAGCGTGGGAACTGCCATCTATCCAAGCAAGAGGTATCGCCAAACACCTATCCAGCAGATAGACAACAGCCCACGCTTGATGTTTATATATTATGTATATATATACAAAAAACGTGAGGCAATTGTTGTCTACTGTCCTTGCTGGATGAAAAATTGGCGATTTTCTTGCTTAAGGACAATATGATAACGCTTCTGTTTTACTATGTGATATTGCAACTCCTTGCAATAAATTTCACGACAAAGATAGTGTATAAATGCTGTGATTTATAAACTTTATGTGTTTTTGTTAATGCGCTTCCAGCCAGTTTACCCCTTCACCGCAGTCGGCGATCAAGGGAACTTGCAGCTTGATTGCATTTTCCATTTCATCCAACACGATTTGTTTCACTTTTTCCAATTCGTCTTTGTAGACGTTAAAGTTCAATTCATCGTGTACCTGCAGGATCATCTTGCTCTTCAGACCTTCGGTTTCGAAGCGGTTGAAGATGCGAACCATGGCAACTTTGATGATGTCGGCTGCACTGCCCTGGATCGGAGCGTTGATCGCGTTTCGTTCGGCATATCCCCGTACGATCGCGTTATGGGAGTTGATATCCGGCAGGAAACGTTTGCGCTTATAGATCGTCTCTACATATCCTTTTTCTTTCGCCACCTCGATGCTTTCGTCCATGTATGCACGGATGTCTGGATAGGTTTTGAAGTATCCTTCGATCAACTCTTTTGACTCTGCGCGTGGGATGCTCAGCCGTTCGGCCAACCCGAAAACAGAGATTCCGTAGATAATGCCGAAATTGGCCGTTTTCGCTTTCCGACGCATATCGGAAGTGACTTCTTCAACCGGAATACCGTATATCTTGGCGGCTGTGGCGGCATGAATGTCGGCTCCGCTGCGGAAGGCTTCTATCATGTGGGCATCCTGGCTCAGATGGGCCATGATGCGAAGTTCGATCTGCGAATAGTCGGCGGAGAAGAAAATACAGTCTTCGTTTTCGGCTGTAAAGGCTTTCCGGATTTCACGTCCCAACTCATCGCGTACCGGAATGTTTTGCAGGTTCGGATTGGTGGAACTGAGGCGGCCGGTCGAGGTGACTGCTTGGTTGTAGGACGTGTGGATCTTGCCGGTTTCCGGGTTGATCAGTTCGGGTAGGGCATCGATATAGGTGCTGAGCAGCTTCTTCAGCCCTCGATATTCGAGCAGCTTTCCCACGACGGGATGTTTGGAACGCATTTTTTCCAGTATTTCTTCACTCGTGCTATAGCTGCCTGTCTTTGTCTTCCTCGCTTTCTCTTCTATCTTGAGGTGATCGAAAAGGACTTCGCCGACCTGGCGGGCAGAATTGATGTTGAACTTCATTCCTGCCAGTTCGTAGATCTCTTTCTCCAACTTCTTGAGTGCGGTCGTCAGTTCCTCGGACGATTGTTTCAAGGCGACGGTGTCAAGCGTCACTCCCGTATATTCCATTTCAGCCAATACATATATTAAAGGCATCTCGATGTCATAAAAAAGCGATTCGAGTCCTTCTTTTTCCAGACAGGGGGTAAAATAGTTTTTCAGCTTGAGCGTGATGTCCGCGTCCTCGGCGGCATATTCGGCTACTTGGACAACCGGGACGTCACGCATGGTAAGTTGTTTCCTTCCTCTCGGGCCGATCAGTTCCTCGATCCGTACTGTTTTATATTTAAGGTATGTTTCGGCGAGGTAGTCCATACCGTGACGTAGTTCGGGATTCAGAAGGTAGTGGGCGATCATCGTGTCGAATAGAGGGCCGGCTATCCGGATTCCATATTTGCGGACGACAAGGATGTCGAATTTTATATTTTGTCCGATCTTGAGAGATTTCGGATTCTGCAGGGCGGGGGAGAAGTGGGCAAGAATTTTGTCGGCTTCTTCGCGGGCTGCCGGAACAGGGACGTACCAGGCCTCGTTTTCCTTCACGGCGAACGACATTCCGACCAATCCGGCCTTCAATGGATCTATACCATCTGTTTCCGTGTCAAAAGCAAAAAAATTCTGTTCGTTCAAAAACCGCCCTAATTCTATTCTTTTTCCCTCTGTATCAACAAGATAATAGGTGTGAGGAGTAGACTTTAAGTTCGCGAGAGTCGAATATTTGGGAACAGCCGTAGGTTCGGTCGCAAATTCTTCAAAGAGCGAGCCTTGAATCGGGCCTGCCGGAGCTGCTTTTTTTCTTGTATCGGTTTTTGCTGGCGCCGGTGCTGTTTTGGATTCCGTTTTGACTTTTTCCGGCTCTCCGCTCATTCTGTTAATAAATGTTCTGAATTCTAATTCAGTGTAAATCTCTACGAGACGTTCCTCATTCATCTTTTCACGGATGCATTTGGCGGCATCGAACCGGATAGGTACATCCGTCTTGATTGTTGCCAGGAATTTGGAGAAGCGGATCTGCTCCATGTTCTCCATGACCTTCTTTTGAAGGGAGCCTTTCAGCTTGTCGGTATTCTCCAAAAGATTTTCGATCGTTCCGAATTCGGCCAATAATTTCTGGGCGGTCTTTTCACCGACACCCGGACATCCGGGGATGTTGTCGGAACTGTCGCCCATCAGTCCTAAAAGGTCGATCACTTGGTCGACGGATGTCAGGCCGTATTTGTCCAGTACTTCGGGTACGCCCATAATCTCGTAGTCACCGCCGAAGCGGGGGCGGTACATGAATATATGTTCGGATACCAACTGGCCGTAGTCTTTGTCAGGTGTCATCATATAAACTTCGAAACCTTCTTTTTCGGCTTGCTTGGCAACCGTGCCGATAACATCGTCGGCTTCATAGCGCGGAACTTCCAGTATCGGGATGTTGTAGGCTTCTATGATATCTTTGATGAAAGGGACCGACTTGCGGATATCTTCCGGCGTCTCTTGCCGTTGCGCCTTGTACTGTTCGTAGGCTTCGTGGCGGAAAGTCGGACCTTTCGGGTCGAAGCCTACCGCAATATGGGTCGGGTTTTCACGTTTCAGGACATCTTCCAGGCTGTTGATAAAACCGAAGATAGCCGAAGTGTTCATGCCTTTGGAGTTGATACGCGGGTTCTTGATAAAAGCGTAGTAAGACCGATAAATCAATGCATATGCATCTATGAGGAATAACTTCATCTCTTTTAACACGTTTTAGTGTGACAATTGTCGGTAAATGTACGAAAAAACTCGCTTACTCGATACTTTTTGTTACTTTTGCGCATCTTAGGATCAATTA
>OJQR01000689.1_pt1 | contig 19796 bp, 21 predicted proteins | sample 1599011 | NCBI WGS metagenome assembly OJQR01 (sample SAMN03922456, study PRJEB24848) | human gut metagenome | isolation source: stool sample | host: Homo sapiens | place: Germany | collected 2009-11 | reverse complement strand
AGCGTCAGATGTGTATAAGAGACAGCATTGGCTCTGTGCTCTCTTTACAGGATCGCGTCCAGGATCACGTCTTCCAGCTGGAGGGGGTCCAGCTGGCCCCGGTTGCACCGATCGGCCAGCCGGTCCATCTCTCCCCGGTCAATGGAGACGTCCCGGTACTGCGCCACCGGCGGCGCGTCTTTCCTGTCCCGCCGGTAGCAGTCGATCCCGTACACCTGCCGTGCCCCTGTCTCCTGAAAGGTCATCTGGCACTCATTCGGGCGGTAGAGATACTGCATGAGTCCCTCTCACCTCGCTTTTCAACACATCTAAACTGATATTTGATTCGCTGGCGATATGGATCACCGTGGACAGCTTGGGGTTGACCCGGCCGGCCTCCATGTCCAGATAGTGCCGGGGAGACACCCCGCACCGCTCGGCCGCTTCCTCCTGGGTCAGCTCGTTCTCCCTCCTCCAGGTGTACAGGAGCCTGGAAAAGCGCCATTTCAGCGCCATCAGCTCCCCGCCGGTCTGAAGGATCAGCCCGTCCTCCGGCCCGCACCCGTCTGCCACAGAAGCAGCACAGACAGGACCAGAACGGTCCGTCCGCTCCACCTCCGTGTCACCAGCGGGGCGAGTCCGCTCCATATGGTGTACCATCCGTCATCTTTTGGCCGTCACCTCGTTGGTGTAGACGGAGCGGCCGTCGCTGCCGCCATTCCGCATCGCATAGACACCAACCAGGGCACGGTAGTCCCGACCAATGACTGTGTCATCAAAATCAAAGGTGCCATAGTACAAAGCTGAATCCTCTTCATACATGTTCAAATCCTCTTTGATGAAGGTCTCCAAAGTGGTCCAGGTCTTTCCCCCATCTGCGGACTCCTGAACTGTAATATAAGTGACTCCCACCTCATCGGAAGTTCGGACCGCCTCCACATCCGCGTGGATGCGGACCACGCCGTCGCTCTTCGCGGTGGCCCACACACCGTAGGCTCCCAGGTAGTCACTGGCACGGGCAAAGGCGGTGGTCATCAGCAGCCCGGCCAGCATGGCACAGGCCAGCAGCACGGCGCAGCCGCGGGAAATCTTCTTTTTCATCGGTTCTCTTTCCTCTCTGTTCTCTTTTCTAAGTATAGATGGAGTCGATCATCCGCTCCAGCTCCTCCTCCGTCACATCTCCCATAATTGATACCATATTGAGTCCATTGGTCCAAGACGCTGTATAGGCCGCATTGTTTTGTGCAACCGAATGCACCACGCCACCTTTAATATATTTTGTATCCTGCTGTCCTTCTTGTTTTTCAAGAGAAAACTTGTCAAGGACTTCCTCTGAATTGCAACGTCGAACAACAATCTTTGCCTCTTTTTCATTGTCTTTATATGTTGCTGCAATCCTTAAAAATTCAGCATCAAAATTTACTGTCACTTTAGCAAACTCAAACCCCTCCGGCAGCCACTTGGGCGCCAGCGGCTCGGTGATGCCATACGCATCCAGCGCCTCCTGCAGGGAGGTGAACTCCAGCTCCTCCAGGGGCGGCTGGGCAGAGGTCTGGCCGGACTGGCTGGCCCCGGGGGGGACGATCTGAAGCGTGCCCTGGGTCAGATGGACCACGGACTCCCACAGCCTGGAACTGCCGGCCATGCTCCCCAGGCCAAAGAGGACGGCGACCACGGCGGCAGCGATCAGTGTGCGCGGAAAATGGCGGAAACGGCGGAGGCCGGCAGGACGGGACACTGCCGCTTGGGCCGCCGGCTCCTCCGGCGGCGTGGACCTGCTTTCCTCGCCGGCGCGCTCCTCCAGGAACCGCTGGAGGGATGCCTCCGGGTCCAGTTCCAGGCCCAGGGGCTCCTTCTCCTCCAGGACGTCCAGATAGAGGCGGATCAGCTCCGGGTCACAGCTCTGATCCGTCATCTCCTCCATCCGCGCGTCCAATTCCTCCAGGATCTCGCCGGCAGATAAATTTTCCAGATGCCGCTGGATTAAAACCAAGTCCCCACTCCCCCCGTCCGGCGGGGCGACTCGCTTTTCCGACATCTCGACACCTCCTTACTTTTTATATCCTTAAAAAACTTCATTTCGTTACAGGTTCCCCAAAGTTTCTTCAAATTTTTTCAGCTTCTCCCTCAGACGAAACAGGCGCACCCGGCACTGGATCTCCGTCATGCCCATCTTTTCCGCGATCTCCTGATAGCGGTAGCCCTCCAGCCGGAGGCGGACGATCCGCCGGTCCGCCCGGGATGTGTCGGGCGGAAGGTAGTCACTCAGATACAGCCTCCGCTCCACAGGTGCCGCAGGCGGGTGGGCCAGCTCGTCCAGCGGCACCGTGCGGACCTTCTCCATGTCCTCCCGCATCTTCTTGAGTTTGATCTTCAGGGCCTCCCAGAGCCAGCCCCTGGGATTTGGATTGTGCTTCACCCGCTGTCCCTGCTCCCAGTTCTTCCAACATTCCGCGAATGTGTCCTGCGCCACGTCCTCCGCCAGGCCGATATCGCCCAGCCTGCGCGCGGAGTAGGCCGTCATTTGCTCCAACATCTCCAGGTAAAGCCTGGAAAACAGCGGATCACAGTCAAAATCCGACACTTTTTACCCTCCCTTCACACAATTGGCGGGGTCCATCATATCATACCTCCCCGCGCTTTTCAATGACCCAGGCCAGAAACAGCCCCATCCACATAAAATCGCCGTTTTCCCTTGTAAATTAGCGGAAAAGCATCTATAATGGACAAAAGAATACCCGGGACGCCCGCGGCGCCCCGGAGTCACAGAAAATGGAGAGGATCACCTATGAACCGCACCACCATCGCCGCCATCTTCGCCGACCAGGACAAGCTGGGCGGAAAGACGGTCACCGTCTGCGGCTGGGCCCGGACCATCCGGGACATGAAGACCTTCGGCTTTATCGAACTGAATGACGGCTCCTGCTTCAAAAATCTTCAGGTCGTCATGGACGCCAACATGCTGGACAACTACAAGGACATCGCCGGCCAGAACGTGGGGGCCGCCCTCATCATCACCGGCACCGTGGTCCTGACCCCCCAGGCCAAGCAGCCTCTGGAGGTCAAGGCCCAGACCATCGCTGTGGAGGGAGCCTCCACCCCCGACTACCCCCTTCAGAAAAAGCGCCACACTGTGGAGTATCTGCGCACCATCCAGCACCTGCGGCCCAGGACCAACCTGTTCTCCGCCGCCTTCCGGGTGCGCTCCGTGGCCGCTCACGCCATCCACTGCTTCTTCCAGGACCGGGGCTTCGTCTATGTCCACACCCCCATCATCACCGCCTCTGACTGCGAGGGCGCCGGCGAGATGTTCCGGGTGACCACCCTGGACCTGGAGAACCCGCCCCGCACCGAGGACGGCAAGGTGGACTACAGCCAGGACTTCTTTGGCAAGCCCGCCAACCTGACCGTCTCCGGCCAGCTCAACGCTGAGAACTTCGCCATGGCCTTCGGCGACGTGTATACCTTCGGCCCCACCTTCCGGGCGGAGAATTCCAACACCCAGCGCCACGCCGCCGAGTTCTGGATGATCGAGCCGGAGATGGCCTTTGCCGATCTGAACGACTACATGGACACCGCGGAAGCCATGATCAAGTATATCATCCGCACCGTGATGGAGAAGTGCCCCGATGAGATGAACTTCTTCAACTCCTTTGTGGACAAGGGTCTCAAGGAGCGGCTGGAGCACGTAGCCTCCTCTGACTTCGCCCGGGTGAGTTACACCGAGGCAGTGGAGCTTCTGAAGCAGAATAATGACAAATTCGACTACAAGGTGGAGTGGGGCGCCGACCTCCAGACCGAGCACGAGCGCTATCTGACGGAGCAGGTGTACCAGCGCCCCGTCTTTGTCACCGATTACCCCAAGGAGATCAAGGCCTTCTATATGCGCCAGAACGACGACGGAAAGACCGTGGCTGCGGCGGACTGCCTGGTCCCCGGCATTGGTGAGATCATCGGCGGCTCCCAGCGTGAGGAGCGGCTGGATGTGCTGGAGGCCCGCATCCAGGAGCTGGGCATGAATCCGGAGGACTACTGGTGGTACTGTGATCTGCGGCGGTACGGCTCCTGCCGGCACGCCGGCTTCGGCCTGGGCTTCGAGCGGATGGTCATGTACCTCACCGGCATCAGCAATATCCGGGACGTGGAGCTGCACCCGAGAACGGTGGGCAACGCGGAATTCTGATCGGCCCGTTTTGACCGGGACCGCCCCCGCAGGGGCGGTCCCGTCCTTTTTGTCTGGAGCCTTTTACTCCGCCAGCCGCTTTTCGTATTTCTTGAGCAGGTCCTCGATGGCCTCATCGAGCAGTCTGGATTTGGGGATCCGGGTCTTTTGAGCAAGGATATCAAAATCCTTCATCAGCTCATTTTTCAGGGAAGAGGTGAACCGGGTCCGGTTCACCAAAATTGCCTCAGCCATGCTGCGCCTCCTGCACCATTTTATTCTGCGCCCCATTCCGCTCTGCGCTCCCGGGGCGAAGTCTCCCTCTGCCGGTCCCCCTTGGCAGGGGCCTCAAAGGGGCGGGGTTCTCTCTGCCTTATAGTATATAGACAGCGGAGGGAAAAAACAAGGACTGAAATCACCAATTAGCGACACAAAATAACTCTTTATCAACAGGGGCCAGCGGAAAAAGGCATCGGTACTGTCAAAAGAGTGACTGTGCCGCTTTTTGGAAAAAGCACCAGTCTGCCGTGCGCAGAGTTTGTGCGCCTGCGGCGGACAAACCCCACACTTACAGCCTGAGAAATGTTTTCCCCAGCACACATGCCGCCGGGGAAAACAGATCAGGTCTTAATCCGCGCCTGCGGGTGCGGACTCTGGGAGGCTTTTTCCATAAGCTGAGGCGCCGCGGTCTCCCTGACGGGAGACCGCGGCGCCCTGCACAGTTGGAAGGGGGATCAGGATGAGGAAATCGGGATCAGAAGATGCCCTGAGCCATCATGGCGTCGGCCACGCGCTGGAAGCCCACGATATTGGCGCCGGCCACCAGGTCATAGCCCAGGCCGTAGCGCTCGGCGGCCGCCACAGAGGAGTGATAGATGTTCGCCATGATCTGATGCATCTTGGCGTCCACTTCCTCGGCGGTCCAGTACAGCCGCTCGGCGTTCTGGGCCATCTCCAGGGCGGACACGGCCACGCCGCAGGCGTTGACGGCCTTGGAGGGGGCGATCACCATGTGCTTCTGCTCCTTCAGGAACTCCAGAGCGTCGTTGGTGGTGGGCATGTTGGCAACTTCGATGTAGTACTTGATGCCGCTGGCGGCGATCTTCTTGGCGGAGTCCATGTTGACATCGTTCTGGGTGGCGCAGGGCATCATGATGTCCACCTTGTCGGCGCCCAGGCCCCAGGGCTTCTCCCCGGCATGGAACTCACAGCCGAACTTGTCGGCGTAATCCTGGACCTTGTCGCGGCCAGAGGCGCGCATCTCCAGCAGATAGTTGATCTTTTCGTCGGTGACAGCGCCATCGGGATCGTAGATGTAGCCGTCGGGGCCAGCGATCGCGACCACCTTGCCGCCCAGCTCGGCAGTCTTCTTCACCACGCCCCAGCCTACGTTGCCGAAGCCGGAGATGGCCAGCCGCTTGCCCTCGATAGACTCGCCCTCGTGCTTGAGGACCTCCACCAGATAGTACACGGCACCAAAGCCGGTGGCCTCCGCGCGCATGATGGAGCCGCCGGTGGTCACGGCCTTGCCGGACAGAGCGCCGAACTCGGAGGCGCCCACCAGACGGCGGTACTGGCCATACATATAGCCGATCTCACGGCCGCCGCAGCCCAGGTCGCCGGCGGGGCAGTCGATGTCCTGGCCGATGTGGCGGTACAGCTCGGTCATGTAGGCCTGGCAGAAACGCATGACCTCGGCGTCGCTCTTGCCGCGGGGATCAAAGTCAGAGCCGCCCTTGGCGCCGCCGATGGGCAGGCCGGTCAGGGCATCCTTGTACACCTGCTCAAAGCCCAGGAACTTGATGATGGACAGGTTGACGGAGGGATGGAACCGCAGGCCGCCCTTGTAGGGGCCCAGGGCGCCGTTGAACTGGACGCGGTAGCCGCGGTTGACCTGATAGTGGCCCTGGTCATCCAGCCAGGTGACACGGAACTCGATGGTCCGCTCGGGCTCGATCATCCGCTCCAGAAGGGATGCCTTCTCATACTCGGGATGGGCGTCGATCACGGGGGCCAGGGAGGTCAGGACCTCCTCCACGGTCTGCAGGAACTCAGGCTCGCCGGCATTCTTCTGACGGCACTCTTCCAGAACTCGGTCGATATACTTGCTCATTGCACTCATTCCTCCTAATTGATATATGTGTGTGTTTGGTCAAAATCTGACGGATTCCCTTCATTTCAGGGAAGGGGCTCCGTTTTGCCCTCTTCATGTATAGCATAACACAATTCCAGCAGAGCGCAAGCACGTTTTTTGTGGATGTTACCACAACAAAAAAACTGTGGTATGAGAAAAACAAAATATCCCATTTAAAAAATCGATCGATTTTCCCAAAAAAGGCCGCGGCCTCATAAGATGGCCGCGGCAGCGGAGAAAATGCAGGATTTTAGTCAAATGCCAGTCCAAGATAGGCGGTGCGGGACCAGTCCCAGGCCTCCTCCCGATCCGGGGAGAGCCACTTGAGCATCCCAAACTGCCAGCCGCCGGACGCTGCCGGACGCTGGGCCAAAGGGCCCCGCACCAGAAAGCGCTCCCCCGGGACCATCCGGGGCAGATGGGGCAGAACGGTCCGCAGCTTCGTGCCCAGCAGCTCCTTATACACCACCAGACCCGCCCCGTCCCCTTCGGCGCAGGCGCAGACAGGGCCGTCCTCCGTCTCCCCCGCAAACAGGCCTCCGCCGGACAGGGCGCAGCATCCGGCCTGATAGGCCAGCGCCTCCTCCGGATAGGCGATGTGGGGGCAGTCTGCCAGGATCTTCTCCCGCACGGCCCCGTATTCCGCCGGAGAGACGGGGCGCAGGGGGTTGTCCCAGGCGGGGGCAGGGAGCTCACCTGGGTCCAGGTCCTCCTGGAGCAGGGTAAAGCACTCTCGGAAGCCGTTGGCCCCGAAGAAGTTGTGGAGGGAGGGCTCCGCCGGGACGGTGGTCACCGCAGGGATGGCCAGACCGCGGAAGTATTCGTCCGCCCCCGCCAGCAGCCGGCCCGCCAGCCCCCGGCCCCGGGCCGCCGGGTCGGTGGCCACGGCATAGAGGTACGCCGCCCGGAAGCGGCCCTCCCCGGGGAGGACCAGCTGAGTATCGAACCAGGCGGTCATGGACTGGACCACGCCGTCCTCCTCCAGCAGGAGCATCCGCTCCGGCTTGTAATAGGTCTGGTAAAAGTTGTCCACATAGGCCCCGTCATCCCCGAAGGCCAACTGCCAGAGCTCACGCTCCCGGGCGGCATCGCCTGGGGTCCCAAGACGTATCTGCGTCATGCCGTATCCTCCTCTTTTTCAGACAGACATACCGCCTGCCCTCTCTCAGTGAGGGGCAGGCGGCCCTGTGCTCCTCAGTATCCGGGGTACACGTCGCTTTTACGAGGCATGATGACGGCACAGGCCAGATAGACCCAGAAGGCAGTGGAGAAGGTGACAAAGGTGGCGATCACCCAGCCTACCCGCACCAGAGTGGGGTCGATGTCAAAGTACTCCGCGATGCCGCCGCACACGCCGCACACCATCTTATAGGGCCCCTCTGTCTTATACAGCTTCTTTTTCTCCATGACATGCTTCACTCCATTTCCATGAGATCGCCGAAACGTTCTTTCTGTGGATAGGATACTACACAGAACCTGAAAAAATCATAGGGAACGGATTAAAAATGCTTTAATTTTTTCCACCGCCCCGCTCCAGATACCACAGCCGCCGGGCCAGCAGGGTAGTGGAGAGGACGAAAAATATCTCCAGCGCGCTGCTGATGATCCCCACCATCGCGAACAGCACCAGGGAGAGCAGCACCGTCACTCCCAGCCACTTCATACAGTCCCAATAGCGCTGCCGGTCCTGCCGCGCTTTCTGGAGCAGGAGCAGAAACAGGGACAGCACCAGCAGGCAGCTGGCCGTAAAGGCGCATATCACATGCAGATCCGCGATCTTCGGCAGCTCATCCGGGGTATAGGGCAGCACCACTGCCGACAGCAGCAGCAGGAAGCCTCCCAACAGGCAGAGCCGGGGCCACAGCGGCCTGGGCAGCGCGGCCATCACCGGCAGCAGGACGCACAGCAGATAGACCCCCACCAGCATCCCCCACAGGAAAAAGCCGTGCCGCTGGTCCCGGGCGGCGGCGATCACGGAAAAATTCGTAGTGAACCAGCGGGTGTCATGGGTAAAGAGCAGGGTGTAGAGCGGGATCAGAAAACAGGCGAACAGATCCAGCAGACGCGCCCGCCAGTCCGGCCGCAGCCACTTTCTCACCCGTTCCCTCCCACTTCCTCCAGCTCCCCCGCCTCGTTGAAGCGGACGGCCCGGATCTCGTTGCCGGTGTTCTTGCGGATGTCGTCCAGCCGGATGCTCTCAGTGATGGTGGACACCAGGGTATAGGCCGCCCCGCGGCGGCGGGCCCGGCCCGTCCGGCCGATGCGGTGGATATAATACTCGTTCTCGTCGGGCACGTCGTAGTTGAACACTGCGTCCACATCGTCGATATCCAGTCCCCGGGCGGCCACATCGGTGGCCACCAGCACCCGCAGCTCCCCGTTTCGGAAGCGCTGGAGGGTCTTCTCCCGCACTCGCTGCTGGATGTCCCCGTGGATGCCCTCGCAGGAGATGTCCCGCATCTTCAGCAGACCGGTGAGGCGGTCGGTCATGTTCTTGGTATTGCAGAAGGCGATGACCCGGTCATACCCCCCCAGCTCCATCAGGCGTACCATGGTGTCCACCTTCCGGTTCCGTTCCACCTCCAGGCGGTACTGGAGGATATCCGGCTTGTTCTCCTGGTCAGCGCGCACCGTGATCTCTACCGGGTCCCGCTGGTACACCCAGGAGATATCCATCACTTCCCGGGAAATGGTGGCGGAGAACATGCCCAGGTTCTTCCGTTTGGGCATCAGGTCCAGGATGCGGGTCACATCCCGGACAAAGCCCATGTCCAGCATGCGGTCGGCCTCGTCCAGCACCACCGTCTCCACCTTGTCCAGCCGGACGGTGCGCCGCTTCACATGGTCCATCAGGCGCCCTGGGGTGGCCACCACGATCTGGGGGGCCTTTTTCAGCTGGAGGATCTGTTTGTCGATGGGCTGCCCGCCGTAGAGACACACGGTGCGCACCCCCTCCTTGAACGCGCACAGGTCCCGCAGCTCGTCCCGGATCTGGATGGCCAGCTCCCGGGTGGGGGCCAGCACCAGGCCGGTGACCTGGGTCCCCTGGGGATCGGCGTGCTCGACCATAGGGATGCCGAAGGCAAAGGTCTTGCCCGTTCCGGTGGGGGCCTTCGCGATCACGTCCTTCCACTCCATGAAGTAGGGGATGGCCCCCGCCTGGACCGGGGTTGCCTGGACATAGCCCTTTTTGTCGATGGCCCGCATCAGCTCCGGGGACAGGTTCAGGTCCGCGTACCGGACCTTGTCGTTGACGATCTCGCCGTTGATTTCCATATCTCTGTTCATCCTTTTCCGCATGTCTGGTCCGATCCAAGGCCCCCTCTCACCGCCCGCGGTGCTCCGCGGACCAGACACGCCCTTTCCCCGGCGCGGCCTCAAATCAGCTGGGGAGGTCTGCCCTCCCCCCAAAAGCCCGCTCCTGTGCGGGAATTTGTATCATTTTATCATAGTCTGCCCCAAGAAGCAAGCGAAGCGCCGCCCCTGCGGCCCTTTCCAGCCGATTTTCCCCATTTCGCTGTTGTGCTCCCGGCCGCGAGGTGCTAAAATAAAACAAAAACTCCCGCTTTTCGGGAGCTGTCCAAAGGAGGACCACCATGCCCTACGCTGTGCTCGCCGCCGCCCTTGTCGCCTTGGACCAGCTGGTGAAATATCTGGTCAGCCACAACATCCCCCTGGGGGGCCATGTCCCCCTCCTCCCCCACCTGGTGGAGCTGACTTACTTTCAAAATACCGGCGCCGCTTTCTCCATGCTGGAGGAGCACACCTGGCTGCTCACCCTGATCTCCGCCGTCATGTCCGTGGTGCTGGGCGTGGCGGTGTGGAAGAAGTTCTTTGCCCACCCCTTCGGCCGCTGCGCCCTCACCCTGGTCCTGGCAGGCGCGGTGGGCAATCTGATCGACCGGGCGCTCCAGGGCTATGTAGTGGACATGTTCAACGTCCTTTTTATGGACTTCGCCATCTTCAATGTGGCCGATATCTGCGTGGTGGTGGGCGGGATCGCCGCCTGCGTCTATTATGTCTTTTTCTATGAGAAGCTGGAAGGAAAGGGGACCCTCCATGAGCACGCTGACGCGGACCGCTGACCGTCCCGGCGAGCGGGCGGACGCCTTCCTGGCCCGGGTGGTGCCTGACCTGACCCGTTCCGCCGCCCAGCGGCTGCTGGAGGCCGGCGCGGTTCGGCTGGCAGGCAGGCCGGTGCGGAAAAACTACCGCACCGCCCCCGGAGACGTGCTGGAGGTGGACATCCCCGCCCCCCAGCCGGTAGACCTGGTCCCCCAGGATATCCCCCTGGACATCGTGTACGAGGACGGGGACGTGATCGTGGTCAACAAGCCGGTGGGGATGGTGGTACACCCCGCCCCCGGCCATTCGGACGGCACGCTGGTCAATGCCCTGCTATATCACTGTGGAAATACCCTCTCTGGGATCAACGGCACCCTGCGCCCCGGCATCGTCCACCGCATCGACCGGGACACCAGCGGCCTGATCATCGCCGCGAAGAACGACCGTGCCCACCTGTCCCTGGCCGCCCAGCTCCAGGACCACAGCCTGTCCCGGGTCTATGAGGCGGTGGCGGTGGGCGGGCTGCGGGAGGATCGCGGCACCGTGGACGCCCCCATCGGCCGACACCCTGTGGACCGGAAGAGGATGGCCGTCGACCGGCAGAACGGCCGGGAGGCGGTGACCCACTGGCGGGTGCTGGCGCGCTACCCGGGCTTCACCCATGTGGAGTGCCGCCTGGAGACGGGACGGACCCACCAGATCCGGGTCCACCTGGCCTCCATCGGCCACCCTCTGCTGGGCGATGTGGTCTACGGCAGCAAAAAGCCGGTGCCCGGCCTGGCCGGCCAGTGCCTGCACGCCCGGCGGCTGCGGTTCACCCATCCCTCCACTGGACAGCTTGTGGAGCTGGAGTGTCCCCTCCCCGGCTGGTTCCAGGATGTGCTGGACCGGCTCTCCCGCCTGAATTGACTGCGCCTCCCCGGTCCTTCAGCCAGGGAGGCGTTTTTTTCACCCGCTCCCCATGGGCGGCATAGGATAGAGGGCTGTAAAACATGGTGGAAACGGGGGTGCCGGGCTTGGAGCAGACGGGATGGGACACCCTGCGGGGCCAGCTGAACACCCTGGACACCTCTCTGCTGTTCCTGGCTCTCCTCACCGGGGCCACCGCCCTCTCATGGGCCATCCTCTCCCGGCAGCGCGGAGCCCTTCTCTCCCTCCTCTCTGGAGAGGACATCCCGGAGCCGGACCTGATTCCGGCCCGGCTGGCCGTCTCCGCCCTGGTGGTTGGCTCCCTGAGCTACTTTTTTCTGCTGTCCCTGGAGACTCTCTGCACCGCTCGATCCCAGGGGGCGGCAGCCTGTGCCTCGGCCGAGCGCAATGCCCGTGCCTCCCTGCTGGTGCTGGCGGCTGCTCTGATCCGGCTGTATGACCTCAACATCCTCCGATGCACCGCTCCCGCCCTGGAGTCAGAAGAGCTCCCTGCCTAGCGGACCGCCGCAATAGAAAACACCGCGCCTCCTCGGCTCTGGGCCGGAGGGCGCGGTGTTCTCGTTTCAGTTGATGACAGTGCCGTTCCAGTAGTACTCCGCCTGGGGCAGATCCAGATCCTCCTCGGTCAGCGGCTGGTCGTAGGGGTTGACCAGCTCGTTCAGGGTGGGCAGGATGTCCTCCGCCTGGAAGACAAAGCAGTATTTGTATCCCCGGACCACGCCCTCGCCCCGGCCCTCCAGAGTGCCCTGGGTGATGCCGGTATCCAGGTCCACTCCCACTGCCTGGCTGGCGAAGTAGAGCATGTCGGTGGTGGACAGGTCTGTCTTGACATACTCCTGGAAGATCTCCACGAACTCCTGCACCTTGGTCAGGGAGTTCCAGGAGACCACTTTCTTGGCCAGGGCCACCAGCACCTGGCGCTGCATCTCCGCCCGACCCACGTCGGTGTAACCGCTCCCGTCGTTGTTGTGGCGGAAGCGGACCACCTCCATGGCCTGCTGACCGTTCAGGTGGTGCTGGCCCTTGGTGTAGTGGATGTGCAGGTCCTGATAGGGGTCGTCATAGTTCATCTCCTCCGGGATATAGACGTCCACCCCCTCCAGCTCGTCCACCAGGGCCACGAATCCCTTCAGGTCCACATAGATGTAGTAGTCGATGGGGATGCCGAAGGTCTGCTCGATCTCCTCCTTCAGCACATCCACCCCCGCCCCCGCGTAGGCTCCGTTGATCTTGGGGTCCTTTCTCCAGTCCCGGTTTACCGCCGTATCCCGGGGTATGGAGATCATCCCCACCTTCTGGTTGGCCACATCGTAGCTGACCACGATGATGGTGTCGGTGTTGGCGCTCTCCCTGTCCCGGCCCAGAAGGACGAAATTGTACACATCCTCCCGCCGCTGCCGTCCTGCGGGCTGCTCCTGTTCCACCGGCTCCGCCGCCTGGCTCCCGCTGCCGGCGGGGGGGGCCGGGTCGGGCTCCTGGGGGATCTCAGGCGGCCGGACCGTCAGGTTCCACACCGCGTACACCCCCACGATCACGGCGGATAAAGCCACCAGTATTCCGTAGAGCACCATTCCGATCCGAAAAAGCGGGCTGCGCTTTCGGCGCTTTCCTCCCCGCTGTGTCTGTATGCGTGCCAGAGCTGTTCCCCTCTTTCCTGTTTCGGCAATATACCTGTCCAGTATAACCAGTTCGCCTCGATTCGGCAAGAGGGACTTTTTCTCTTTTAAAAATTTTAAAAATTGGTTCCTCCCTTCAGGAGATCATCTCCGCCCCCACGACATAGCTCCAGCCGTCCCCCTCCTGCCGGGCGGTGCAGTCATAGAAACAGTAGGCCCCCAGGCTGGAGCGGTATTTCTGGAGCGAAAAGGTGTGTCTCCCGTCCGCCTCGATGCTGTCCTCCACGGTGAGCAGCAGCCCGGCGGGGAACTCCTCAAAGCCGCTGTCCGGGTCCGCCCGGATCAGACCCTCCTCCGCCAGCTCCTCCAGGGTGCCCCGGCGGGTGTCCAGCCCAAGTTCGGCACCTAAGGTCTCCATGACCCCCTCCTGCTCCCGCTCCGTCAGGCCGGTGCAGCCGGTCCAGTCAAAGGCCAGCAGCTCCGCGCCGCTGTTCAGGCCCGGATCAGTCTCCCACAGGTCCCTCAAGGCCCGGCAGTACAGCTCCGCCAGGCCAGTCAGGGGCTCCGGCCGGGTCTGGGGTCGGGTGCGGAACACGTAGCTGGCTGAGCCCACATCACCCCACTGGGCGCAGATCTCATACACGCAGTCCCCGTCCCCCGGGAGCAGAACGGTCCCGTTCTCCGCCTCCAGGGCCTCCGCCTGGTCCTCCCCCTCCTGGGTCCGCCCCACATATTCAGCGGGCCAGCGGCGGAGGGTCACCTGTGTGGGCTGGACCTCGAAGGCCAGCGTCAGCGCCGGGGCGAGGGAGGCCACTCCTCCCCCCTCTGTCTGTCCCGCCCCCGCGGGGATGCCGGTATAGAGGACCGGGTATTCCTGACTGTCCAGGGGGTGGAGGCCGCAGGCGATCCAGGTCTCCCCCTCCCCATCCGGTCCCGCTTTGCTCCAGCTGGCGTTCCCCGACCAGGACAGGGTGATCTGGTCCCAGCCGCAGGATACGGTGAGCGCCGGCGGCTCCGCCAGCTCTTCCAGGGCCTTCTCCCCATCGGAGAGGACCTGGGTCCCGGTGGTCTCCCCCGCTCCGCTGCTCTCTCCCCCCGCCGGGGCCCGCTCTGAAACGCAGGCCGGAGCGCAGGCAGCCAGCGCCAGCATCAACACCAGCGCCGCCGGAACGATCCATTTTTTCATCTCTCTCCGCTCCTTTCTTACGGCTCCGCCTCCAGCAGATGGTCCAGCGTCAGGGCGTCTCCTTCCCCCTGCAGAACGGCGGAGAGGAAGCTGTCACTCCATCGCGCGGCCCCCTCCCAGGGCTCCTCCGCCCCGGCAGACGCCCGGCTCTCAGTCTCCAGGACGACCCACATGTCTCCGGTCAGAAACTGGCTGTGACACAGCCCCTCTGCCCTGCCGTCTCCGTCCAGGTCCCCTGTCAGTCGCCAGGCAGTGACCTCTGTCCCGTTCACCTCCGTCACTGTCCCGCCGGGGACGGCCTCCCCTGGGGAGGGCAGGTCTCCCGGAGCCAGGGTGAGGGCGAAAGAGGTCTGCGCCTCCTCCCCGACTCCGCCCCCCCGTACTGTGACCCGGAGCAGGGCCCCCGAAGCGTCATACAGGGCCTCTCCCCCCAGCTGGCCGCAGTCCCAGCCCAGCTCCCGAAGCAGATCCTCCCGAAAGAGGGCGGTCAGCTCCTCTGGAGTCAGCGCCCGGCTCCGTGTCTCCGCTGCAGGGGCCTGGTCTGTCAAGGCTGCCCCCAAGCCCTCCTCCCCCCGGTACAGCGTCCCAATGTCCGGGTAGTTCACCGCCCACACAGGGGGCGAGAGCTGCTTTTCATCCTCCTCCATGGCCTCGGAGCTCCCCTGGTGCGCGGCCCCGCTCTGGGCGGACTGCATCCCGGCACTGTCCATGCTGTAAGCCTGGGCGGCCCCATCCGGCTGCCGGACGCCGCCGGCCCAGGCCAGTCCTGCTGCCAGCACACAGCAGGCAGCCAGTATTCCCCACCGGTACCGGTGGGGAGCCCGCCCCGCAGGGGCGGGCCCGTCACCCTCCGTCAGCGCTGTCAGCCGGGCGTGGAGCGACGGGGATACCCCCTGCCGGTCCATATACTTTTTGTATTGATTCATTTTGTTTCTCCTTCTAGCAATCGCCTGAGCCGGGACCGGGCCCGGGAGAGCCGGGACCGGACGGTCCCCTCCGCCTGTCCTGTGAGCCGGGCGATCTCTCCGGTGGAGAGTCCCTCGTAGTAAAACAGATGGATGACAGCCCGTTCTGCCGGCGGGAGGGAAAAGATCTCCTCCAGCTCCTGCCGCTCCTCCGGCTCTGGGGCGGGGAGGGACTCCCACAGGGGGACGCTTCGCCGCCGCCAGGCGGCCCGCAGCCGGTCCCGGCACCCGTTCACCAGCACCCGCATCAGCCAGGCGGGAGGACTGTCCAACTCCGCCGGAGCCTTTTCCAGAAATTTTAAAAAGGTGTCCTGCACCGCGTCCTCCGCCTCCTGGGCGTCCCCAAGGATGGCCAGCGCCGCCCGGTACAGGCGGTCCTCATTCTCTTTCACCAGCGTCTCCCAATCCACCGGCCGGTTGGATATCTGAGACATCCCCTGCTCCCCCCTTTCTATCCCTTCAGACGGATGAGCCCGCCCTTTTGCTGCACGGAACGGAAAATTTTCTGCCTGCTGTCTCTGCTCCTTTAGACGTCCGCGCTCCCAAAAAGTTCCGGCCCCCCTGCCGGGGGCAAAAAAACGGGGGCCCGGTCTCCCGGCCCCCCGTCCCTGTTCCGCTCTCCTCACCCCTGTCCGGACGCCCCGCCCTCCAGGCGCTCCACCGGCCTGACGTATTTGAAGCACCGCCCGGGGTCATAGTAAAAATACATCAGCCGCCCGGGGGTGAGATCCAGGCGGCAGCCAGCCCCGGTGTAGTCGAAGCCGGCCATGGCGGCCTCGATCCGCTCTTCCACGACACGGTTCTCTCCCTCGTAGTCAAAGGGCCCATGCTCGAACACCACGTACTCCCCCTCCGGCACGTCCATCAGCCGCAGCTGGGGCGGCACCCCGCCCCCGTAATCCGAGGGGAGCATCACCCCCCAGCACTCGGTCCGGGGGATCCCCCAGCCGCACAGACGGCCTTTCGGGTCGTTCCGGTAGGCCATGATCTGGCCGCTCCCGCAGTTGGCCTCGCTCCCGCCGCTGTCGTCCAGCTTTCCCTTGATGCTGTCCAGCAGGCCGCAGACGGTGTCGTAGTCCTGCCCCGGGATCTCGGCCTGTCTCTGCCAGAAGTCCCAGTAGCCGTTGCTCTCCCGGTCCTCCAGATACAGGAATTTGTGGGCAGGGATGGTGACAAAGTAGATCTTCACCCCCTGGCAGGAGCCGATCATGCCTATCTCCTCCGTACCGAAAAAGTACCGGTCAATGGGGCGCAGCTTGGTACGCAGCACCACGGGCCTGGGGTTGCGCCGGTACTCCCCCGGGGGCACGCCATAGGCTCGCCGGAAGCCCCGGGTGAACGCCTCTTGGGAGGAAAAGCCATACGCCAGCGCAATGTCCAGCAGGCTTTTCTCGCTGTCCCGCACCTCCTTCAGGGCAAAGGCCAGCCTCCTGCCCCGCAGATAATCCCGAAGCCGCATGCCCGAGATCTCCCCGAACTTTCTGGTGGTATAAGATTCTGAGTAGCCCAGCCTGCGGGACAGGGCCTGCAGGGTCAGCGCCTCGCTGTCCTGCTGCCGGATACACCGGTCTATCTCGTCCACGATGCTCTGGATCTGCCGCTCCCACTGATACATTTCCACCGCTCCTTCCATTAATGTGTCTTCCCCCTTATGATACCCCATTTCCTCCGCCGCCGCTTGATCCCAGCTGCTCAGTTCCCCTTCCCAGATATAAAAATCCCCGCCGGTCAGAAGGCCGGCAGGGAGCGCACTTACAGGGGCAGGATCCAGGTGGCGAAGAAGAAATAGATCAGCAGGGAGAGTGCGTCCACAATGGTGGTGATGAAGGGGGAAGCCATCACCGCCGGGTCGATGCCCAGCTTCTCCGCCGCCATGGGCAGAGTGCAGCCCACTACCTTGGCGCACAGCACGGTAAAGACCAGGGTCAGGCAGACCACCAGGGCCACCAGGGGGGTGACCTCCGGGTTGTGCATCAGCCACCGGTCTACCACCATCATCTTGACGAAGTTGGCGGCAGCCAGGCACACGCCGCACAGCACCGCCACACGGATCTCTTTCCACACCACGGCCACCAGGTCGGAGAAGTCGATCTCATCCAGGGACAGGGCGCGGATCACCGCCACCGACGACTGGGAGCCGGAGTTCCCGCCGGTGCCCGAGAGCATGGGGATGAAGGAGGTGAGCACCACACAGGCCGCCAGGGCGCTCTCAAAGCTAGTGATGATGATGCCGGTGAAGGTGGCGGAGAGCATCAGCAGCATCAGCCAGGGGATGCGGGAGCGCCAGGTCTCCAGCACGCCGGTCTTCAGGTAGGGCTTATCTGAGGGCAGGATGGCCGCCATCTTCTCGAAGTCCTCGGTGGTCTCCTCCTCAATGACGTCCATGGCGTCGTCAAAGGTGACGATACCCACCAGCCGGTTGTCGCCGTCCACCACCGGGATGGCGGACAGGTCGTACTTGTTCAGCAGCTGGGCCACGTCCTCCTTGTCCTCATGGGTGTTGACCGAGAGGACGTTAGTCTCCATGATGTCCCGGATGCGGGTCTCATAGGAGGACAGCAGCATCCGCCGCACCGTGACCACCCCCAGCAGCACCCGGTTCTGGGTGACATAGCAGGTGTAGATGGTCTCCTTGTCGATGCCCACGCTGCGGATGCGGGCAAAGGACTCCTCCACCGTGGCGTCTGGGTGGAGAAAGACGAACTCCGTGGTCATGATGGAGCCGGCGGAGTCCTTGGGATAGTTCAGCAGTTGGTTGATCTGGCTGCGGGTGGAGGCGTCGGTGTTGCGCAGGATCCTGGAGACCACGTTGGCAGGCATGTCCTCGATGATGTCCACCGTGTCATCCAGGTACAGCTCGTCCAGCACCTCCCGCAGCTCCCTGTCGCTGAGGGCCCCGATCAGCTTCTCCTGGTCCTCGGTGTTCTCCAGGTAGGTGAACACCTCCGCCGCCGTGTCCTTGGGCAGCAGGCGGAAGACCAGGATCTCCTGCTCCACGTCCAGCTCGTCCAGGAACTCGGCGATGTCCACCTCGTTCATCTGGGACAGCAGCTCCTTCATGCTGCGGAACTTCCGCTGTTCCACCAGCTCCAGCAGCAGGTCCAGGTCATAGTTTTCGTGCATGCGTTATTTCCCCCTTTTGTTCATCGCTTGGAACAATTCGGGACGCAAAAAGGCCACAAGGGCGACGGACATCTGGAAAACGGCAGGCTGGGCGGAGCCCCGCTTTCGGCTCCTGCCGTCTTTCAGATGCACTTCGACCCTGTGGCCGCACACGAAAGGGGCGGGGGCTTCCCATCCCCCGATCTGTTCAGATACCGGCGGCGCGGCGGGACCGCAGCAGGCCCCTGTTCTGCGCCGCCCCCCGTTCGTGACAGCGGTCGTCCCGATCCCGATGGCGACTTCGGCCTTCCATGCGTTCCCACATCCTCTCCCGGCATATGCTCAGGGGGCTCCCCCTTCTGCCTGTATGGGTCCCCGTCCGCTCCGGGCGGTGACCTGTATCTATCTCTCAGTATAGCATTCCCATCCGCATTTTTTCAAGTAAAATCTTTGCTCATCCGGCCTCCTCCGGGCTTTTTGCCGCCCAAGTCACCTCCGTGCCGGTCTTGACGATGTTGATGTAGCTGTGGCCCACGCCCAGAGCCGCTGGCTGGCCGTCCTCCCGATAGAAGGAGAGCCGGTCGCTCTCTCCCTCCCGCTCCCAAGTGATGGGCCAGGCCAGGCCGTCCCGCACCAGCAGTCCGCCGCCGCTGCCGGTAGTGCGCACCTTCAGCCGGCCCGCGCTGTCCCCTGAGAGCTGGGACACATCGGTATAGAGCACCAGCACGTTTTTCACCGCCACCTGCTCTCCGGTGTTCCCGTCCACATAGGGCTCGCCGTACTCCTCCACCAGATACAGCCCGCTGTCCGGGTCGTATTCAAACACGCCGGTCTTATAGGTGGAGAAGGGGACGGTGAGGATCTCCGCCGCCTCTCCTCCGGCCTCCGGACCCTCCTGGAAGGTCCAGCCCACCTGGAACCCCTCCTCGTGGTCCAGACGCACCCGCTGGTAGGTGGGCAGCAGCTCCTGGATGGTCTCGCTGGAGGTGAGCACTGAGTGCTCCAGGCCGGCGCTCCGCCGACGCTCCTGGTCCCGCCAGAACAGGGTGCCCTCATAGGGGCCGTTGACGCAGTCCAGGGCAGTGACGCCCCGGCTCTTGATGAACTCATATGCCTGGGGGCTGCCCCCGGCGTGGAGGTAGACCGCATCGTGTCCATAGGCCAGGGAGGCATAGTAGTCCCGGGCGGAGCGGACCGTTCCGATCTCTCCCGCCCCCGCCACATCCTGGAACACGGCCATCATTCGGGTGATGCCCCCCTCCGCCAGGATCTCATAGATCACATCCGCCTGGGATACCCCCACCTGGGGCAGTGCCTTCTTCAGGTTATTGAGCATGACAGCGATGGGCCGCCGGGCGCCCACATCCACCTCGCAGCCCTCGCCGGTGAGGGGGTTGGTGTAGGGCAGGACGGGCTCCGGTTCAGGCTCCGGCTGGGGCACCAGGACCGACACCGCGGGCTCGTTGGGGCCCTCGGGCTCGCTGGCAGCCCCCTTCCCGCCGCAGGCGGGCAGCGTCAGGACCAGGAGCAGGCAGGTCAGCAGGCAGGCCAGGCGTTTGGTGGGCATCTCAGATCTCCCCCTCTTGCTTTCTTTCCTTTATCATACCCGCCCCAGGGGCGGGTGTCAATCTCATGAGTGTCGATGGAGGGGGAAAAC
>OJQR01000683.1_pt1 | contig 19960 bp, 14 predicted proteins | sample 1599011 | NCBI WGS metagenome assembly OJQR01 (sample SAMN03922456, study PRJEB24848) | human gut metagenome | isolation source: stool sample | host: Homo sapiens | place: Germany | collected 2009-11 | reverse complement strand
AGATCGCCCGGGAGGGCCTCGAAAAGCCCCGGGGGCGGTACGTCACGCTGGAAGTCCCCAGCGTCAGTGTGCTGGACGAGCGGGACGCCGAGGTCATCGAGCAGGCAGCGGACGAGCTGCGGGCGCTTCTGCCGCCGGAGGGGCCGGTGCTGGTGCTGGGCGTGGGCAACCGCCGGGTCACCGCCGACGCCCTCGGCCCCCGCACCGTTCAGAAAATTTTTGTCACGATGGGCGCAGGCCGTCCGCCGGTGAAGGGCATCCGCCCGGTGGCGGCGGTGGCCCCGGGCGTCTCGGCGTCCACCGGTCTGAGCCTGCAGCAGCTGGCCGGTGCGCTGGTGCGGGAAGTGCGGCCCACGGCCCTCATCTGTGTGGACAGCCTCTGCTCGTCGGAACCCCAGCGTCTGGGCCGGACGCTGCAGTTCTCCGACACCGGCCTCTGCCCGGCCCAGCCCGGCAGCAGCAAGCATCTGGACGCGGCCCGTCTGGGTCTGCCAGTGATCGCGGCGGGCATCCCGACCCTGATGATGGCGCAGGAGGGCAAAGACCTCGTAGTGACGCCCCGGGAACTGGACAGCGTCATCGCCCACGGGGCCGCCCTGCTGGGCGCGGCCATTAACCGCGCCTTGCAGCCGAGGCTCAGCATCGCCCAGCTCTGCTGGCTGGTGGGATAAAACCCCGCTGCTGCTCATATTGTTTGTATGGATAAAACAAAAGGGGAGGGGGCAGTCTATGCGCTATGGCGAGGCCGGGCAGAGCCATCTGCTGCCCTTTCTGGGCGCAGCGGCCCTTTTTGCGGCTCTGACCATCATGGCCCACAGTGTTGTGCTGGGGCTGGCGGCGGTCATCGCCGGGCCTGTCCCGGCGGCGCAGACGGCGCTCTCCCTGAGCCGAAAGGCCGTCTCCGGCGCGGCACAGGAGGAGGCCGCATCTGTGGCCGAAGCCGCCCCTGAAAGCACCGGGACTGCTGCCTCTCAGCCCGAAGCCGCTGCCCCGACAGGCGGCATCGAAAGCTATCTTGTGGAGCTTCTGGGTGACGACGCCCGGCCCGAAGGCGCGGGCGCAGTGATTGAAAAAAATTACCCGCAAGGCAGCGGTGAAAAGTACGTTGCCTGCGGCGCGGGCAGCATCAAGAACAACACCCGACAGACTGCGGCGGACATCGCAGCAGAGATACAGGACCCACTGCCCTTTGGCGTCGAAAAGGACAGCCCTGACCCGCAGATCCTCATCATGCACACCCACGCCACTGAGGACTACCGCCTCTCGGCGGGGCTGTGGTATTCGCCCGGCGACGGCGCCCGTACCACCGACACGAACCTGAATATGTGTGCCGTGGGCCGGGTGATGGCCGACACCCTCAACGCCGCCGGGCTGAACACTCTCCACGACGAGACCCTGAACGACTACCCCAGCTACACCGGCAGCTACGAGAACAGCCGGGCCGTCGTCCAGCGGTACTTGGCCCAGTACCCCAGCATCAAGGTGGTGCTGGACGTCCACCGGGACGCCATCGAGACAGAGGGAGGTTCCCGGATGGCCCCGGTCTGCACCGTGGACGGGCGGCAGGCCGCGCAGGTCATGATCATCTGCGGGTGCGACAACGGCGGCAGCGTCCGGCTGCCGGGCTGGCGACAGAACCTCCGTTTCGCCGCCGCATGGGAGCGGAGCATGGAGGGGATGTACCCCGGTTTCACCCGACCGGTGCTGTTCAGCTACCGCTTTTATAATCAGGACCTCACCACCGGCAGTCTGCTCATCGAGATAGGAGGCCACGGCAATAACCTCAACGAGGCCCTCTACGCCGGGCAGCTGGCGGCCAACGGCCTTGTGCAGGCCCTGCTTGGATCGGATACTTGACGAAACGGCGGCAAAGTGCTATATTTTACTGGTAAATGCAGTGATTGGGAAAAGTAGCGCATCACAACGCCACAGAGAGCGCGGCAGAGCTGGGAGCCGTGCGCGGACGGTGCGTGAACGAACACCCGGGAGCAGCAAACTGAACAGGGCGCAGTGATAAAAATGCGCCGCCAGTAGGTGCGCCGCAGGCTCAGCGTTAACGGAGCAGCGCTTTTACTTGAGCGCGTGAGCGACCGGACACTTCCGGTAATTCAGGTGGCACCGCGGACATTACAAGACAGCTTGTTCGCCCTGAACTTTCAGGGAGAAAAGCTGTCTTTTTCTTTTGTAAAATCGATAAGGAGAAAAACTATGGAACGCACTGAGATCGTTTCGCTGTACAAGAACACCCCCGCCGATGGTACGGTCGTCACCGTATGCGGCTGGGCAAAGAACATCCGCGACTCCAAGAACATCGGCTTCATCGCCCTGTCTGACGGCGGCTGCTTCAAGACCCTGCAGGTCGTGCTGGAAGCCGGCAAGCTGGCAAACTACGATGAGGTCGTCCACACCGGCCTGTACAGCAGCCTGCGTGTCGTGGGCCGCATCGTGCTGACTCCGCAGGCAAAGCAGCCTTTCGAGCTGAATGCTGACAGCGTGGAAATACTGGGCGACTGCCCCGCTGACGAGTATCCGCTGCAGAAAAAGAAGATGAGCATGGAGTATCTGCGCACCATGCCCACCCTGCGCCCCCGCACCAACACCTTCAACGCCGCTTTCCGCGTCCGCAGCGTGGCCGCTTACGCTATCCACAAGTTCTTCCAGGAGAACGGCTTTGTCTACGCTCACTCTCCGCTGCTGACCGCTTCCGACTGTGAGGGCGCCGGCGAGATGTTCCGCGTCACCACCCTCGACCTCGACAACGTCCCCAAGAACGAGGACGGCACCGTCGATTACACCAAGGACTTCTTCGAGAAGCCCGTCAACCTGACCGTTTCCGGCCAGCTGGAAGCCGAGGCCATGGCAATGGCGTTCGGCAAGGTGTACACCTTTGGCCCCACCTTCCGCGCGGAGAAGAGCTTTACCACCCGCCACGCCGCCGAGTTCTGGATGATCGAGCCGGAGATGGCGTTCTGTGATTTGAATGGCTACATGGACACCGCCGAGGCCATGACCAAGTACGTTATCCGCTATGTTCTGGACAACTGCCCCGATGAGATGGCTTTCTTCAACCAGTTCATCGACAAGGGCCTCATCGAGCGCCTTGAGCTGGTGGCAAACAGCGAGTTTGGCCGCATCAGCTACACTGACGCCATCGAGATCCTGAAGAAGAACAACAAGAAGTTCCAGTTCCCCGTGGAGTGGGGCGTGGACATCCAGACCGAGCACGAGCGCTACCTGACCGAGGTGGTGTTCAAGAAGCCTGTCTTCGTCACCGACTACCCGAAGGAGATCAAGAGCTTCTACATGAAGCAGAACGCCGACGGCAAGACCGTCGCCGCAGCCGATATGCTGGTCCCCGGCATCGGCGAGCTCATCGGCGGCAGCCAGCGTGAGGAGGACTACGACAAGCTCGTGACCCGTATGGACGAGCTGGGTCTGGACAAGTCCAGCTACGACTGGTACCTGAACCTCCGCAAGTTCGGCGGCGTGGAGCACGCAGGCTATGGTCTGGGCTTCGAGCGCATGATCATGTACCTCACGGGCATCCAGAACATCCGTGACGTGCTGCCCTTCCCCCGCACGGCTTACGGCTTCTAATCAGTGAGTCAACCTCTCCGTCATTGCTTCGCAATGCCACCTCTCCTGACGAGGAGAGGCTTTGGCAGAACGGGAAACTTTTCCTTTTCGCCAGAGGCTCCCCTCGGTAGGGGAGCTGACAAAGCCGCCGGCTTTGACTGAGAGGTTTTCTTTTATTTTCAACAAGGAGAGCAAAACAAGTGGAAAACATCGCCCCGGCATTGCTGGAATGGTTCTACAAGAACCAGCGCATCCTGCCTTTCCGCACCGACCCCAGCCCCTACCACGTCTGGCTCAGCGAGATCATGCTGCAGCAGACCCGCGTCTCGGCGGCGCTGCCCTATTATGAGCGCTTTCTCGCCGCCCTGCCGGACATTCCCGCGCTGGCGGCGTGCGAAGAAGAAAAGCTCCACAAGCTCTGGGAGGGGCTGGGCTACTACAGCCGGGTGCGCAACCTGCAAAAGGCGGCCCGCATCGTCTGTGAGCAGTACGGCGGGCAGCTGCCAGCCGACTACGACGCCCTCCGCGCTCTGCCCGGTATCGGGGACTACACAGCGGGAGCCGTCGCGTCCATCAGCTTCGGGCTGGCCGTCCCGGCGGTGGACGGAAATGTGCTGCGGGTGTTTTCCAGACTGTATAATGACCCTGACATTATTACAGAACCGACAGTAAAACGAGCTTTTACGGCCCGGGTCATGGAGCACCAGCCCCCCGAGAAGGCGGGCGACTACAACCAGGCTCTGATGGAGCTGGGCGCACTGGTCTGTGTGCCGAACGGCTCACCGCTCTGCGAGCAGTGTCCGCTGGCGTCTCTGTGTGAAGCCCGCAGGGCCGGTACGGCGCTGGAACTGCCCCATAAGGCTGCGCCCAAGGCACGGCGCATCGAGCCGGTGACGGTAGTGCTGGCCGAAGATGCCGAAGAGCGCTTCCTGTTGCAGCAGCGGCCCCAAAAAGGTCTTCTGGCCGGTCTGTGGCAGCCGCTTCTGTGGGAGGGCGAAGCCCTCAGCGCCGAAGAAGTCTGCGGCCGGCTGGAAGCGCTGGGCCTTGCCTGTGAGGGCATCGAACCTCTGCCGGCGGCAAAACATATTTTCAGCCACATTGAGTGGCGGATGAGCGGCTATTCTGTCTGCGTCGGCAGTGCGGAAGCTCCGGCGGGCTGTGTCTGGACCAGCCGCGAACAGCTGCAGAACGAATACACCCTGCCCGGCGCATTCAAGGCGTATAAGAAAAAGCTGGGACTCTGAAAAAAGCAAAATTTTGCCTTTTTGGTTGTAATTTTCGTGAAGTCCGGGTATAATAGTTTCAGAATAGACCGAGCCTGTGCCGCGGAACGACCGCTGAAAATAGCTGGACCGCTGGTTCGACCAAAAAGGAGTGTGCTGAACCTATGAAGAAATCCTGTCTGATCGCTGTTATCGCAACGCTGGCTGCTGTGGCTGGTGCGCTGGCTGCTGTGGCTGTTTATCTGCGCCGCCGTGAGAAGGAGCTGGACGAGTACGAGCGTCTGCTGTTCGGCGAGGATACCGCCGCCCCCGCTGAGGAAGAGCCTGCTGAGGCCGAAGACGAGGCCGAAGACGAGGCTGCTCCCGCTGAGGATACTGCCGAATAACGCGGGCCGAAACAGAACAAAATGACGAAGGGCGCACCGGCAGTCTGTAACAGGGCTGTGCCGGTGCGCCTTTTTATACCCTCTCAGGCGCTTGCACCCAAACTTTAGGAGGAGAGTACATATGAAGCGGCTTTTGTTATGGCTCATCGGCGTCGCGCTGGGCGTCGTGGTGCTGCTTGCGGCGGTGCTGGGCGTGAGCTATTCGTTCACCTCGGAGGGCGCGAAGCCCGCGTCTGAGGTGCAGTTCGCCGGGCAGGAGCTGGAGCCCAACGGCTGGTGCTGGCAGGTACCGCTGCTGGGCGGGCAGGTGGATAAAGTCTTCGCCAGCCCCCGCACCCTCACGGTGCAGAAGCTGGGCGTCCTCTACGACGCCCACCCGGCCTTCGCTCTGCCCGAGTGGTACAGCTACGGCCCGCTGACCATCACCGATAGCGCGGGCAATGTGGTCTTCGAGGGGACTGCGGCCACCTACGACGATTTTTTGTTCCCGGCCAACGGCGACTATAAGGCCGAGCTGACCGTCTGGCGTCTGCCGGAAAATATGCTGGCCACCCAGTTCGAGGGCGGCAGCACCGGCGAGCTGCGGCAGGACGTCCGGCTCGAAAAGCCCGCGAAGCCCATCGGTTGGTATTATTACTCTTTCCGCTTTACGCTGCAGGCAAGCGCCGAGGTGGAGCTTTCCGCCGAACGGATGGAGCAGGGCGGCACGGTGGCCGCGGCTTTCACCGGCATGGTGGGTGAGACGGCCCCTACGGTGGAAACAGACCTCGGCAATGTGCAGGCTGTCCGTCTGGGCAGCGGGTGGCGCGCCTATATCCCGGCGGCCTACAATGCCGCTGCCGGTGCGCATGAAGTGACCTTTACCGTGGGCGGCGAGACGGTGGTGAAGAACATCACCGTCATCCCGAAGGACTTCGGCACGGTTGAAATCGAAGCCGAACCGGAAGCCTCCGAAGCTGCCAACACCGAGTTCCGCAACGCCGTCTGGCCCCTCTATGAGCAGCCCGCCCGCGAAAAGCTGTGGAGCGGCGGCTTCGCCTGCCCGGCGGAGAATTACATGACTCTGGTGGACTTCGGTCAGACCAAAGTCACCGGCGGCAAGCAGGGCAGCAAATCGAACTCCACGAAACTCTACACCATCCCGGGCGACCCCTGCCGCGCCCCGGCCAACGGCGTCGTGGTGCTGGCCCGGAACCTCGCCCTCACCGGCAACACCGTCGTCATCGACCACGGCTGCGGGATGCGCAGCTACCTCTACGGGCTGGATGCTCTCTCGGTGAGCGAGGGCCAGAGCGTGGAGCGCGGGCAGGCCGTGGGCGCATTGGGCGAAGACCTGACCATGGACTTCAAGCTTGGCAGCAAGAGCGTGAATCCGTGGCTGCTCTTCCAGACCAGCGGCGGGCTGTTCTGGAAAGAAAATGGATAAACAAAAGGGACTGTTGCAGTGCAACAGTCCCTTTTGTTATAGAAAGCCTCAGGAAATGGCGTCCACGTCCCACTTCATCTGGACGGCGTCGGCGCCTTCCAGTGCGATGTGGAGCGCACCGGCGTTGTCGATGGCCTGCTCCGGCGTCCGTGCGCCGCACAAAACGTGCAGGCCGGGGATCATCCGGGCCGTCAGGGCGATGACCAGCTGCGCCTTGGTGCAGTGGTACTTCTCGCAGAGGTCAGACCAGCTGTCCAGCAGCCGGATGGCCTGCATCCGGCGGGCGGGCTGGAAGCAGGGGTTCGTGTTCCGGGTGCTGCCCTCGGGGTAGGTGGTGTCCATGGTCACCTTGCCGGTGAGCAGGCCCTGCTCCAAGGGAGAATAAGCCTGAATGGACACGCCCAGCTCCTTGCAGGTGGGCAGCAGCTGCTTTTCGATGCGGCGGGTCAGCAGGCTGTACTTTTCCTGAATGACATCCAGCTGGCCGTATTTGCAGTAGCCGCGGATGAACTCAGCGGTGGTGTTGGACGCGCCGATGGCACGAATTTTTCCCTGCTCCTTGAGCTTCATCATGGCTTCGACGGTTTCTTCCAGCGGGAAGATGTTCAGGTCGGGCGTCTGCCAGTGGGTGTAGAGCACGTCCAGATGGTCGGTGCCGAGACGGCGCAGGCTGTCTTCCACGTCCTCGATGATGCTCTTGGCCGACAGGTCGCGGTAGGTCTGCACGCCGTCCACCACCTTGTGGAGAACGGGGCTTTCGTGCCGCCACTCGAGGCCGCACTTGGTGGAGAGGATGACCTTGTCCCGGTCGATGTGGCGCAAAGCTTCGCCCACCACCTCTTCGCTGTGGTAAAGGCCGTAGATGGGGGCGGTGTCTATCCAGGTGATGCCCTGCTCCACGGCAGTCTCGATGGCTTTTACCGACAGGGCGTCGTCGTTGTCGCCCCACCAGCTGCCGCCGCCGATGGCCCAGGTGCCAAGCCCCAGAAATGGTGCAGAGAGGCCGCTTTTGCCAATGTTACGTTTTTCCATAAATCGTTACCTTCTTTTCCGGCAGCGCCCCGCGAAGGGGGGGTGTCGCTGACTGGTATATATTGTTGCATTTTAGATTTATTCCAAAAAGAGCTGCCATGCAGGTCTTCTGCACAGCAGCTCTTGGGAACCTGTAACTTAAATATTGCCAAATTCGCTCAGCTTTAACGTCTCATTGTGCGTTTCAGCCCAGCGGATAGCCCAATCGGAGGTGAACAGGAGCAGGCGGTTGCCCTTCATGTCCTCGACGGCCTTGGTGTCGCTGGTGAGGTCGAGGTCACGCAGGACGTAGGTGTCGGGGTCGTTCTGGATCCAGCGCAGCTGCTCGAAGGGGAGCTGCTGCATCCGGATCTCGACGTTGTACTCGGTGTTCAGACGGTACTCCAGCACTTCCAGCTGCAGCACGCCGACGACGCCGACCACGACTTCTTCCATGCCGCCGCCCACTTCGCGGAAGATCTGGATAGCGCCCTCCTGAGCGATCTGCTCCATGCCTTTCACGAACTGCTTGCGCTTCATGGTGTCCTTCTGCTCGATGCGGGCAAAGTGCTCGGGAGAGAAGGTGGGGATGCCGGCGAACTCGACCTTCTTCTTGCCGGTACACAGGGTGTCGCCGATGGAGAAGATGCCCGGGTCGAACAGGCCGATGATGTCGCCTGCGTAGGCTTCATCGACGATGGCGCGGTCCTGCGCCATCAGCTGGGTGCCGGTGGCCAGCTTGATGTTCTTGCCCTCCTGCACGTGGTAGGCTTCCATGCCACGCTCGAACTTGCCCGAGCAGATGCGCATGAAGGCGATACGGTCGCGGTGGGCTTTGTTCATGTTGGCCTGAATTTTGAAGATGAAGGCAGAGAACTCATCGCGGCAGGGGTCAACGGCCTCGCCGGTCAGGCTGTCCACGCGGGCCAGCGGGGTGGGGGTGAGGCGGAGGAAGTTCTCGAGGAAGGGCTCGACGCCGAAGTTGGTCAGCGCAGAGCCGAAGAACACGGGGCTCAGCTCGCCGCGCAGCACGCGGTCAAGGTCAAATTCCTCGGCAGCACCGTCCAGAAGCTCAATTTCGTCCACCAGCTGCTGGTGCAGGTAGGGGGTCAGCAGTTCGTCCAGTGCGGCATCGCCCAGCTCGGCTTCGGTCTCTTCGACTTTCTTGACGCCGTTGGCGCGGCCGTCGCTGGAGAAAGCAAGCACTTTGCGGGTGTTGCGGTCGAACACGCCCTTGAACTCCTTGCCGCAGCCGATGGGCCAGTTCATGGGGTAGGTCTTGATGCCCAGAATTTCTTCGATGTTCTCCATCAGCTCGAAGGGGTCGCGGGCCTCGCGGTCCATCTTGTTGATGAAGGTGAAGATGGGGATATGGCGCAGGGTGCAGACCTTGAACAGCTTGATGGTCTGGGCCTCGACGCCCTTTGCGGCGTCGATGACCATGACAGCTGAGTCGGCTGCCATCAGGGTGCGGTAGGTGTCCTCCGAGAAGTCCTGATGGCCCGGGGTGTCCAGAATGTTCACGCACTTGCCTGCGTAGTTGAACTGCAGCACAGAGGAAGTGACGGAGATACCGCGCTGCTTCTCGATGTCCATCCAGTCGGACACGGCGTGCTTTGCGCTCTGCTTGCCCTTGACAGAGCCAGCCTGATTGATGGCTCCACCGTACAGCAGCAGCTTTTCGGTCAGCGTCGTTTTGCCGGCGTCGGGGTGGCTGATGATAGCAAACGTCCGGCGGCGCTCGATTTCTTCACGATTTGTCATAAAAGTTTCGTTCTCCTGAGATGCGGCCCCGCGAAGGGCCGGGTGGATATATAAACAAAAATTTGTTTACATGGAAATCTCCTACAGAAAAACCTCTCCGTCAATGCTTCGCATTGCCACCTCTCCTATCGAGGAGAGGCCTTGGCATTCCGTAAAGCTTCATCTCTTCGCCAGAGGCTCCCCTCGGTAGGGGAGCTGTCGAGCGATAGCGAGACTGAGAGGTTAAATTACATACAACGCTTATTTTAACAGAAAATCCACATGGATGCAAGAGTTTTTGCTATTTTTTCAGAACAAGGCAGGGCAGGGGCGCGGTGTCGGCCCAGTTGGCAAAATCGCACACCAGTACGGTATATTTTTCCAGCGGGAGAGCCCGCAGCCAGCTGAGGATGCTCTGCTTTTCGTCCGTGCCGATGACGCGCCCGCTGTAGAGGATGGCGCTGAGCACGCCGCCGACGCGCAGCGCCGCGAGGGCGGCTTCCAGCGCAGGGATGCTGCTGTCTGCTGTGGAGAAGACGCTGTGGTCGGCCCCGGGCAGCCAGCCGAAGTTGAACATCACGATGTCCGCCGTGCCGGGCCGGACATACTGTAAGAGGTTCGCGTGGCTGTCGCAGATAAGCTCTGCCGTAAGGCCCTGCTTTTCGAGCCGGGCGCGGGTGGAAGTGATGGCCTCGGGCTGGATGTCGAAGCCCAGCACCCGGCCTTCCGGGCCGGCAAGGCGGCAGAGGAACGCCGTGTCGCCGCCGTTGCCGCAGGTGGCGTCGATGCAGAGCTTCGGGTGGGGGAGATGGGCGGCAAGATAGTCCTGCACGAAGCGCACCGCCGTCAAATCGGGGGTGCGGCGGCGGACGAGCCGCCCATCCTCAGGCGCAAAGCCGAATTTCTGCCAGAACAGCCCTTCGCCCTCGTCGGCGGGCAGGGGCGCGGTGAACACCGTCGCGGCCTCCCGGTCATAACCGCCGAACCGGCGCAATATCTCTTTTAACAGGTAGGAGCCGTAGCCTTTCCGCCGCCACTGGGACAGGACGGACAGGGCCGTGATGTCCGCGCCTTTTGGGGTGGGCGTGACGTCGCACTGGCCGATGATGTCGGCCTCTTTATAAAGGGCAAAACCGCTTTCAGTCACAGAAAGTTTCATGGAAGTCTCCTTAGACCTTATTTCACACATTCTTCACTAGGGAAACGATTGATTTTCACAATTAGCAGATAGAATAAAACCGTGCCGGAGAGGAGCGGAAAAGCTCTTCCCCCGACCATATCCCTTAGAAAGGAAGTAATCACGATGGATGAAAACAAATGGGAATATGACTATTCCTCTTCCAATAATCCTGCCGGTGATACCGGCTACCCCAATGTGGGTTCCAGCGGCATGAACACCGCAAACACTGCTTCTACCTTCAGCGAGAACACCCAGCCTTCCGGCGGCGCAACGCCGCCCCCCGCAGGCCCGCAGAACACAGCCCCTGCCGCGCCAAAGAAGCCTAAGAAGAATGCAGGCAAGGCTGTAAAGAGCATCGTCGCTCTGGTGCTGGCCGCAGCCATGGGCTTTATGGGCGGCTTTGTGGGCGCACGCTTCGGCGGCAATAACAAAGTCATCATCCAGCAGGTGGAGCGGTCTAGCAGCTCTTCGGCAGACTCTGAGAGTGCCGCCGAAGGCACGACTGTTTCCAGCGGCATGACCACCGCACAGGTGGCCAAGACCGTCAGCCCCAGCGTCGTGGTCATCACCACGGAGCAGGTGGTCTACTCCCAGTGGTCCTGGTACGGCCAGAGCCAGGTGGAGAGCGGCGCCGGCAGCGGCGTCATCATCAGCTCGGATGGCTACATCCTCACCTGTGACCACGTCGTGAGCGGCGCGTCCAACATCACCGTCACCATCGGCGACAAGGACTACACCGCCACCGTCGTGGGCGAGGATTCCACCAGCGACATCGCCGTCATCAAGGTCGATGCCGACGGCCTGACCCCCGCCATCGTGGGCGACAGCGACAAGCTGGCCGTGGGCGACAACGTGCTGGCCGTGGGCAACCCGCTGGGTGAGCTGGGCGGCACCGTCACCAGCGGCATCGTCAGCGCCCTGAACCGCAGTGTCTCCATCCAGAGTTCCAGCTCTGTCAACACCATGTCCCTCATTCAGATGGATGCTTCTGTCAGCCCCGGCAACTCCGGCGGCGGCCTGTTCAACATGAACGGCGAGCTGATCGGCATCGTCAACGCAAAGTCTTCCAGCTCTGACGCCGAAGGTCTGGGCTTCGCCATCCCCATCAACGACGCCATCAAGGTGGCGCAGGACCTGCTGGAGAACGGCTACGTCACGGGCCGTCCCTACATGGGCATCACCTATCTGGCTGTCAACGACGCACAGACGGCGGCACAGTTGGGCGTCAACGCCTACGGTATCTACGTCGTGGACGTCGTGTCCGGCGGCCCTGCCGATAAGGCGGGCCTCAAGGCCGGCGACCGCATCGTCAGCATCGACAACACCGAGGTGGCCCAGAAGACCGACCTTGGCACCCTGATGCAGGAGCACTCTGCCGGTGATACCCTGTCCATCACCGTCGCCCGCGACGGTCAGATGCAGACTGTCAGCCTGACGCTGGGCGAAAAGAACGCCTCCAACAGCGGCAATGGCACCAACGGCGCATCTCGTCAGGAGAAGTCTGCCGAGTCTGCACCTCAGCAGAACCCGCAGGGCTAAATCAGGACATGATTGGGTGGCTCGCCGCGTAAAGCGGCGGGCCGCTTTTTTTTATACCTGGCCGAAAATCGTTGCACTGTATGGCAGCAGTGTCACTTCGCCGCCGCAGACCCGGCTGGGGCCTTTCCAGAGCGCAGACGATACGCCGTCGCTCAGCAATTTCCACTGGCCATCGGGCAGGCGGACCCGATTTTCTTCTTCCGTGGGATTGTAAAAGACGCAGAGTGCCCGCCATGCCGCGCTGTCGCCGGGTGCGGCGGGCAAAGTCCAGCCCACGAGGGGCTGTTCCAGCGAGAAAAACTTGATGGCCGCCGGGCTGGCCGCATCCGAGGCGCTCAGGCGGGGGAACTGCGCCCGCAGGCCCAGCAGGCCCCGGTAATAGTCCACCAGTCCGTGGAACTGTGCGGCCCGCTTCCAGTCCAGACGGTTGAGGGAGGGCGAAGAGCGGTAGGTGTTGCCCTGACCTTTTTTGGTGCGGGCGAACTCCTCGCCGGCCTGCATGAAGGGCATCCCCATGCAGGTGAGATAGATGCCCGCCGCCAGCCGGTTCTGGGCCAGCGCCGCCGAGTCGGCGGCAGTGTACTCGGGACGGGCGTACCGGACGAGCATCAGCTTATCCCAGAGAGTGAAATTGTCGTGGGCGGACACATAGCTGACGATTTGGGAGGGCGAATGGGCGGGCAGTTTGTCGCTGCGGCACCACGCGGCCACGGCCCCGCCGATGTCCCAGAAGCTGCCCGGTTTGCCCTCGACGTAACCCGGCTCTCGGGCGTCAAAACAGCCGCCCTTGATGACGTCGCGGGTGTTGTCGCAGAAGACGCCGATGCGCTCGGACAGCATGGCGAGGTTCGCCTTGTTGGCCTCGTACCGGTGGAGCTGGCTCCCGCCGCCCTGCCATGGCTCACCGTACATCAGGATGCTTCTGCCGCCCGGAAGAGCGTCCAGCGCGGCCCGCAGTTCGTTCATGGTGTCCACGTCATAGAGGCCCATGAGGTCGAAGCGGAAGCCGTCGATGTGATATTCCTGCGCCCAGTAGAGCACCGAGTCGATGAGGTATTTCCGGGCCATGGGCCGCTCACTGGCAAACTCGTTGCCGCAGCCGCTGCCGTTGGAGAAGCTGCCGTCCGGGTTCTGCCGGAAGAAATAATAAGGCACCGTGCTGTTCAGCGGGTTCTCGCTGCGGTACATATGATTGTACACCACGTCCATGATGACGCCGATGCCCGCCGCGTGGAGGGCGGCTATCATCTCCTTGCACTCCCGCACCCGGACTTCGCCTTTCGTGGGGTCGGTGGAGTAGCTGCCCTCGGGGACGTTGTAGTTGGTGGGGTCGTAGCCCCAGTTATACTGCCGGGTGAGGGGGCGGCTCTCGTCCACACTGCCGAAGTCGAAGATGGGCATCAACTGCACATAGCCCACTCCCAGCCGCTTGAGATAGTCGAGGCAGGTGGGGAAGGTGCCGGCGGAAGAAAGGGTGGTCCCCTTCTGGGTAAAGGCCATGAATTTGCCCCGCCATGCATTCCGAACGCCGCAGGCCGGGTCTTGCGAGAAGTCACGGACGCTGACCTCCCACACCGTCCGGCGGGAGGCCGGGACGATGACCCGGTGGTCGTGGTTCCAGTCGGGCGGGTCGATGCGGGGCGCGTCTAAAATCATGCTCCGCAGGCCGTTGACGCCTGCCGTCCGGGCGTAGGGGTCGCCCGTCTCGTATGCTGTGCCGTCCACCTCGACGGTAAAGGTATAGTAATGTCCGTGCTGGTCGCCGGGCAGATAGACCGACCAGACGCCCTGCCCGTGCTGTTCCAGCGGCAGGGTCCCCATGCAGGCCCCGCCGTCGCCCCGGCGGTAGAGATTGACTGATACCTTCTGCGCCGTGGGCGCCCAGAGCCGGAGCCGGGTGCCGGAGGGGTTATATTCTGGCCCCAGAGGGCCGCTGTAGTTTGTCTGCCGTGCAAAGGCGCTGCTCTCGAACAGCGTTTTCCACTCTGCGGGCGTTTTCATTTCGTTCCATTCCCTTCGCATATCAAATCAATATAAAATTAGTGTACCCGCCTGCCCGTGGATTTTCAAGACTTTTCTTGCAAAAGGGGGCAAAGTACACTATACTGGGAAAAAACGCAGGACGGAGGCAGGCAGATGGCATACACCGACGATTGGGAGAACTTGATGAACGGAGTGTTCGGCCCGGGAGGAAAACTGCGCTTTGATACGCAGAAAACGCCGCCGGAAAAGCCCGGTCTGCCCGATATGAACGCAGCCCTGCTCGAGCAGCAGAAAAAGCTGGACGAAATGCTGAAAAAACAGAACGCCGAGCTGCGCAGAGACACCACACAGGAGGCGCTGGCCCAGAGCCGGAAGATGCTTGAGGATATGGAGGCCGACGGCCTGCTGGCCAAAGGAACCACCGAAGCCAAACAGGAGCATCTGGGCAGCTTCGAAGGGCTGGCCGCTGAGGTGAAAAAGACAGTGCTGGGGCAGGACGCCTTCGTGGACGGCGTCGTGCGGGCGATGCGCCGGCCTTTCGTGCTGGGAACGGAGGCCCCCACGGCCCGGAACGTCATCCTGCTCTGCGGTGCGCCCGGCACGGGGCGGCATTTCACTCTGACGGAGACGGCCCGCTGCATGGCCGCCCGGGGTCTTTTGCAGAGCGATAAGCTGGCCGTTATGGATCTGGCGCTTTACCCCAACTCGGGGGCTGAAAAGCTCTTTTTGCAGGATCTGTACGCCGCCCTCCATGCGCCGGGCGAGATCCTGGTCTTTGAGCACTACGAGAGCTGCTACCCGGGCTTTTTGAAGACGCTGGCAGACCTCGCCGTCAAGGGCAGTGCGCCCCTGTCCAGCCGGTATCTTGTCAACAAGGAGGGCATCCTCGTGGACGCCGGAACGGCGCTTGCCCCCGGGGCTGTGAGCCGCATCACTCCCTGCGGCAAGTACCTCGTCTTCTTCTCCCAGAAGGGCCGGGAGGCGCTGGCCGATAAGTTCGGTGCGGCCTTCGTCTCGGCGCTGGGCGATGTCTGTGAGACCAGCGCCTTTGCGCGGGAAGCCCTCGCCGCGCTGGCAGCCCAGCAGCTCAACGCGCTGGCCGCAAAAGTGAAGACTCGCCTCGGCCTGACCCTGTCGGCGGGCGCGGATGTGCGGGACTATGTGGCGGCCCAGTGCAGCCCGAAGCAGGGTGCGGCGGGGCTTTCGGCCTGCTGCGATAAGATATTCCGCGCTCTGAGCGAATACTGTCTGCAAACAGATGCCACGCTTACCGGAACGATTACACTGACTGCCCGGGAGGACGGCCTGGACTTTGCCCTCAACGACGCCGGACCCCAGAAGCTCTTCGACCTGCTGCCCGCCGCCTATACCGGCGCAGTGGAAGAAATCAGGAAAGAGCTGAACGACCTCGTGGGTCTTGCACCGGTGAAGGAATACGTCTTCGGTCTTGCCGATAACATTCAGGTGCAGCAGCGCCGTGCGGCGGCGGGCCTCAAGACCGCCAGCCTCTCGATGCACATGATCTTCACCGGCAACCCCGGCACCGGCAAGACCACCATCGCCCGGCTCGTGGCAAAGTACCTCAAGGTCATCGGCGCCCTCAAGGGCGGGCAGCTGGTGGAGGTGAGCCGGGGAGACCTCGTGGGCCGCTACACCGGCCACACCGCCCCCCTGACCAACAGCGTCATTCAGAGCGCGCTGGGCGGCGTCCTTTTCATCGACGAGGCCTACAGCCTCTACCGGGGCGAGCAGGACAGCTTCGGCCTTGAGGCCATCGACACGCTGGTGAAGGGGATGGAAGACCACCGCGACGAGCTGGTGGTCATCCTTGCGGGCTACACCAGGGAGATGGAGACGTTCCTGACCGCCAACAGCGGCCTTGCCAGCCGCTTCCCGAACAAGATAGAGTTCCCGGACTACACCGCCGATGAGCTGCTGGACATCACGAATGTGCTGGCGAGGGGCAAGGGCTACAGGCTGGCCGAGAGCTGCACGGAACCGCTGCGGGGCTACTACGAGCGCCGCCAGGCAGAGGATGCCCGCACGGCGGGCAACGGACGTCTCGCCCGCAACACGCTGGAAAAGGCCATCTTCAACCAGAGCCGCCGCCTCGTGGCAGAGCCTGCGGCGGAGCTGGATGTCATCCTGCCCAGTGATCTAGAGCTCCAATGATAAAAACAAACGCTGGCACGAACGTGCCAGCGTTTGTTTTTTACAGATTTTCCATCCGCAGCAGGTAGTAAAGCACCTCGATAAGGACGTTCGGCGAGAGCAGCGATGCCGCATGGCTGCCCTCGATGAGCCGCTGTTCGCGGTTGGAAGCCGTCATCACATAGTCGGCCAGCTGGGCCAGCGGGCCGTGGCTGTCACAGGTGATGACCAGCACCGGTACATCCCGCCCTTTGGCGGCAGCGGACACCTCTTCCAGCCTGGCGCTCTGCCCGGAGGCCGAGAGCACGATGAGGATGTCTTTGGGGGTCAGCGTCTGAGCAAAGGCAAGGTTCTTCTCGTGGACTGCGCTGGAAACGCACCGCTTGCCCAGGTGGCTGAACCGGATGGAGGCATCGAAGGCCACCGGCAGGCCACCGCCCTCAGAGACCACCTCCATGACCTCGCAGCTGCGCAGCAGAGAGAGTATCTGCCGCAGCTGGCGGGTATCAATGGCCTGAATGGTGGCCCGCAGCTCCTCTTCGCGGTTTGCCAGAATGTTCAGAAGTGCCTGATGCAGCTCGTCCTGCCCTTCGTCCCGCATACGCTGGGCTTCCTGCTGCTCCATGGCGTCCCGTGCCAGCGCCAGCTGGAATTTGCGGTAGTTCTCGAATCCCAGTTTGTGGCACAGCCGGGTGATGGTGGCCTCGGACGAACAGCTCAGCCGGGCCAGTTCTGCTGACGTACACATCGACGCCCGCTTTACATCTGCAAGGATGCAGTCCGCAATGCGCCTCTCGGCGCTGTAAAGCTGGATGCCGGAACATAGCAGCGTTACTACGCTTCCGGGGGCTTCGCACATAAGTGATCCCTCCTCGCATTATGCGCAAGACACAATTTCTTCTTGAGTTCTACTTGAGATTGTAGCAGTTTTAACGAGGAAAATCAATTCAAATTCCCATAAATTTTCAGGATTGACGGAAATTGACTTTTTCTGCCGATTTTTGTATCCTGCACAGTTTTGCCGCAGGAAGCGCAAAAAATGCCCCTCCGCGGAGTGCGGAGAGGCATCGGGAACCAAATATTCAGCGCAGCTTAGTGCAGAAAGGCGTTTCAGCAGCCTTCCTTCTCAGCCAGCTTGCGGCCCATCAGCACGCCCATGACGGAGGCCATCATCAGGCCGCGGGTCCAGCCGGAAGAGTCGCCGAGGCAGTGCAGGCCCTTGATGTTGGTGTCGAGGTTCGAGTCCATCTTGACCTTGTTGGAGTAGAACTTCAGCTCAGGGCTGTACAGCAGGGTCTCGTTGGCGGCAAAGCCGGGGACGACCATGTCCAGCATCTTGATGAACTCGATGATGTTGGTCATGGCGCGGTAGGGCATGGCGGCGGTGATGTCGCCGGCCACGGCGTCCTTCAGGGTGGGCTTGACGTTGGACTGGGCCAGCTCCTTCGCCCAGGTGCGCTTGCCGTCGAGGATGTCGCCGTAGCGCTGCACCATGATGTGGCCTGCGCCCAGCATATTGGTCAGCTCGCCCACCTTCTGGGCATAGGCGATGGGCTGGTTGAAGGGCTCGGTGAAGTTGTGGGAGACGAGGATGGCGAGGTTGGTGTTCTCGCTCTTTTTCTCCTTGAAGCTGTGGCCATTGACCACGGCCAGGTCGTTGTCATAGTTCTCCTGTGCCACGAAGCCGCCGGGGTTCTGGCAGAAGGTGCGGACCTTGTTCTTCCAGGGCTTCGGGTAGCCGATGAGCTTGGACTCATACAGGACCTTGTTCACCTTTTCCATGACCTCGTTGCGGCACTCGACGCGGACACCGATGTCCACGGTGCCGGGCTTGTGGGCGATATGGTGCTCTGCACAAATTTTCTCAAGCCAGTCTGCGCCGCGGCGGCCGGTGCCGATGACCACGGTGTCGCCGTAGACGGCGCGGGGCTCTCCCTCGCCCTGACGCAGCAGCACGCCCTTGCACTCCTCGTTTTCGAGGATGATGTTCTCGCACTCGGTGGAGAAGAGCATCTCCACACCGTTGTCAGCCAGATAGTTCTGGATGGCGAGATAGAGCTGCTGTGCCTTCTCGGTGCCGAGGTGGCGGATGGGGCAGTCCACCAGCTTCAGACCGGCGTGGATGGCGTTCTTGCGGATATCCTTGATGTCCTCGCCGGTGTAGATGCCCTCCACATGGGGGTCAGCGCCGAACTCGAGGTAGATCTTGTCGGTGTAGTCGATGAGCTCCTGCGCAAATTCTTCGCCGATGAGGCTGGGCAGGTCGCCGCCGACCTCATAGGAGAGGCTCAGCTTGCCGTCGGAGAAGGCGCCTGCACCGGAGAAGCCGGTGGTGATGGCGCAGGTGGGACGGCAGTTGACGCAGTGGCCGATCTCGGCCTTGGGGCAGTGGCGCTTTTCCACCGGCTTGCCTTTTTCCACCAGCAGGATGTGCTTCTTGCTGCCGCGGCGCAGCAGCTCCACAGCGGTGAAGATGCCGGCAGGACCGGCACCAACGATGATGAGATCGTACTTTTCCATAACTCTTTTTATCCTTTATGTTGAATTGATTTTGGGTTTCGTTTTTCAGCAGAGGATTAGCCTTTCGCCTATCGGGAGCAGACGGAGAGGGCAAGCCCGCTAACGTTATTTGTTCTCCTGCTCCACCTCGGCGCTCTCATCCACATAGTCGAGCTCCACAGCGGTGGACTCCACATCTGCGTGGGAGACATCCGGGGCGATGACGCCGTCGCCGTTCAGATCCTGGCCGGTAATGGCTTCCAGCATGGACTGGGTCTCCGGATGCAGCTTTATAAAGCGCCGGACGGCCAGCATGGTGTACAGGGCGCTCAGCAGGTTCAGTGCGCCTTCCAGGATGAGGATGAGGCCGATGGCCATCACCAGCGTTTCCATGGTGCCGAAGGGGTCCACCACCATCACGATGCCCAGCACGACGCTGAGCACGGCCAGCAGCAGAAAGACTTTCCAGCTCGAATACTCGCACCGGCGCAGCTCGAGAGCGTTCTGGATGCGGCCCAGACTGTCAAAGATGACGAACAGGCCGAACACGATGGGCAGCACCCGCACCACCACGTCGCTGCGGATGATGAGGAATGCGCCCAGCGCCAGACAGACAAGCCCCGAGATGAGGGTGAGCTGGCTCTGGAACACGCCGCGCTCTACGACAAAATACCGCACCAGCTGCACTGCCGCGCAGGCCAGCACCACGCCGCCCAGCGCGTAGCAGACCACGTTGAGGGCCGTGCCAGGCACCATCAGCAGGAAGATGCCCAGCGCCAGATAGAGCAGGCTCATGAGGATAAGGTTCCACTTCAGCTTTTTTGCCATAGAGTTCACGTTCCTTTCAGGTTATACGGCCGCGTCCTGCTTTTCGGAGAGCGGGACGATGACGGTACGGTTGATGCGGGCCATGAAAACGAGGCTCAGCGCAAGGCTGACCACCTCCGCGATGATGAAGGCCCACCAGACCATGTTCACCTCGCCGGTGCGGCTCAACAGCCATGCAGCGGGGATGAGCACCACCAGCTGACGGCAGATGGAGACGGTCAGGCTGAACACGCCGTTGCCCAGCGCCTGGAACACCGAGCTCAGCACGATGCCGGCACCCGCCAGCAGGAAGTGGGGGCAGATGATGCGCAGCGCCGGGACGCCGATGGCCAGCATGGCGTCGCTGGCGGCAAAGAGGCCCAGCAGCTTATCCGGCAGGAACTGGAAGATGCAGAAGCCCACCAGCATGATGCAC
>OJQR01000667.1_pt1 | contig 20388 bp, 12 predicted proteins | sample 1599011 | NCBI WGS metagenome assembly OJQR01 (sample SAMN03922456, study PRJEB24848) | human gut metagenome | isolation source: stool sample | host: Homo sapiens | place: Germany | collected 2009-11 | reverse complement strand
GAGGTGTATTTATAATGAAAGCTGGAGAAAGGGATGTTTTATCCTTCCTCCAGCTCTTATATTATTGATGAGCAGTGAATTACTTCACTTCCCAAGTATCATTAGTCATTAGCAGCTCCTGAAAATTATGATATTTTTTCTTGCCTTTGATTTCTTCGATTTGTTCAGCGACAGCATCATTGTAAGTTGGAGCATCTACATCACGGATTACACCGAGTGCAATCGGGAAGTCAGGACCTTCCATCAAAGCCAGTTTCAATTGAAGCGTATTGTCCTGGCAGTGTGCGTCGTGGATAAGGATATCTTTTTCTGTGACACCGTTCTCACCAAGTTTCACTACTTTCAGCCCGAAGCCTTCCTGCATCAATCCGAATTCCTTATTTTCACCAAATAACATCGGTTTGCCATGTTCCAGGTAGATAGCGTTCTTAGCGCGTCCTTCTTTGGTAGCAACACTGGCGTGAGTTCCGTCGTTGAAGATCACGCAGTTTTGCAGAACTTCTACAACAGAAGCACCTTTATGGTTGGCTGCTGCTTTCAACACTTCTACGGAAGCGGCACCATCTACTGCAATACAACGTGCGAAGAAACGTCCGCGGGCACCGAAAGCCAGCTCTGCCGGATGGAACGGGTCTTCCACTGTTCCGTAAGGAGATGATTTGCTGACGAATCCGCGTTCTGAAGTCGGTGAATATTGTCCCTTTGTCAAACCATAGATACGGTTGTTCAACAGAATCATGTTCAAGTCAATGTTGCGGCGAACGGCATGGATGAAGTGATTACCACCGATTGCCAAACCGTCACCGTCACCGGAAATCTGCCAGATAGTCAAATTTGGATTGGCTACTTTTGCTCCTGTTGCAACAGCAGCGGCACGTCCGTGAATAGTGTGGAACCCATACGTATTTACGTAGTAAGGCAGGCGGGAAGAACAACCGATACCGGAAATGACGGCAATATTGTGCGGAGCTACTCCCAGTTCGGCCATAGCTTTGTGCAGTGAGTTCAGGAAAGCGTGGTCACCGCATCCCGGACACCAGCGAGGTTGGCCTGATTTATAATCTTGTACGGTATATACTTTATCGCTCATCTTTTATTCCTCCAATAATTTAGTGAATGCATCTATCAATTCTCTCGTAACGAAAGGCTGTCCTTTCACTTGGTTGAACTGGCTGATGTTCAATCCGGGTATCTTCATCCGTAAATAACCTGCGAATTGTCCCAAATTCTGTTCAGCTACTACGATCTTCTTGTATTTACGCAATACATCGGCTGTATTCTTCGGCAACGGGTTGATGTATTGGAAGTGTGCGAAAGCCACTTTCTTTCCATGATCGCGCATAAAGTCCATAGCCAGACGGAGATGCCCATACGTGCCGCCCCAGCCAACAATCAGTAAATCTGCATCTTCATCACCCAGTACTTCGAGTTCGGGGATATAGTCTGCAATTTTGTCTACTTTAGTTTGGCGGAGATGAACCATCTTATTATGGTTTTCTGGTTCGGTAGAGATCGCACCTGTTTCATTGCTCTTTTCAAGACCACCGATGCGGTGCATGAATCCTTCAGTTCCCGGAATTGCCCAGTAACGTGCACCGGTTTCTTCATTGCGTTGGTATGGAGTCCAGTTACCAGCCATGTCCGGAGTCACGTATGGAGGATTGATGGCAGGATATTCATTTAAGTTAGGAAGTTTCCAAGCTGCCGAGCCGTTGGCTACGAAAGCATCCGTCAGTAATACAACCGGAGTCATGTGTTCCAGAGCAATCTTACATGCCATGTATGCGGCATCAAAACAGTTCGTTGGTGAAGTTGCGGCAATCACCGGCATCGGGCTTTCACCATTACGTCCGTAAAGAGCTTGCAATAAGTCTGTCTGTTCTGATTTAGTAGGCAAACCTGTTGACGGACCGCCACGTTGCACATTTACAATCACTAATGGAAGTTCGCCAATTACAGCAAGGTTCATGGCCTCACTCTTCAAACAAACACCGGGCCCGGAAGTAGTCGTTACAGCCAAAGCACCGGCAAAAGCGGCACCAACGGCAGAAGCACAACCTGCGATTTCATCTTCGCACTGTACGGTTTTTACTCCCAGTGATTTATGTTTAGCTAATTCGTGCAGAATATCAGTGGCCGGAGTGATAGGATAAGAACCCAAGTAGAGTTCCAGACCTGCTTTCTCGGCAGCAGCAATCAAGCCATAAGCAGTTGCTTTATTTCCGTTGATATCTGTATAAAGTCCTTTTGATTTCGGAGCTTTACTTTCAATTTTATAAGTAGAGACAGAAGCATGTGTATTGGCACCATAGTTGAAACCATCGTTCAATACCTTAATATTAGCTTCTGCAATTTCGGGTTTCTTGGCGAATTTCTCATGCAACATTTTTTCAGCAGCGGCAAGGTTGCGGTTGAACAACCAGCAAACCAATCCGAGTGCGAACATGTTCTTACAACGGAGTGCTGATTTATTGTCTAGTCCGGAATCTTTCAGGCTCTCTTTACACATGGAAGAGATGGGAACTTCAAGTACTTCCTGTTTTATGCCTAATTCTTCAAAAGGATTGTCGGTCTTGAATTGTGCCTTTTCCAAATCTCTGGCTTCGAATGAGTCGGAGTCGGTAATGATAAGTCCTTGCGGTTTACAGAATTTGATTTGTGTTTTCAGTGCGGAAGGATTCATAGCCACTAATACGTGGCAACGGTCTCCGGGAGTGTAAACCTGTCCGGCACCGATGTGGACCTGAAAACCGGAAACACCGGTCAGTGAACCTTGCGGGGCGCGGATGTCTGCCGGGTAGTCAGGGAATGTACAGATGTCATTTCCTATCGTAGCCGACACGTTCGAGAAGATGTTGCCGGCCAGCTGCATACCGTCGCCGGAGTCGCCGGAGAAACGTACTACTACTTCCTCCAATTCTTTAACCATCATTTCGTCTGCCATAACTTTAATTACTATATTTAATTTAAAAACTGATTTTACTTTCAATTTGTGAGCGCAAAGGTCGGAAAGTTAATCGAATTATCAAAATAAATCGAACTTTATTGTCCTATTGACGCTAAATATTTGAGATATTTGAAAGGAACCTGTATTTTTATTCTTGTTAAATCGACAGAAACCGTTATCTTTGCAAGCAAATTTGAAGCGGCCTTGTAGTTCAACGGATAGAATAGAAGTTTCCTAAACTTTAGATAGGGGTTCGATTCCCCTCGAGGCTACTACGAAGAATCTGTGAGAAGTTGTTTTGTTTTGCTTTCATATCGTATCTGGTTTTAAGTTTAACAATGGCTTCTTTTAAGATGAACGTCTTATAGCTTCTATTTGTTTTAATAATCAATAGAAAAAGCCTCTACCGAATGTTCGGAAGAGGCTTTTTCTATTTCTGGAATTTATTATTCTTCCGTAGTTACTGGTACGACTTTTTTGTTCTTCATCATGTTGTATGCAATCGGAGATGCAATGAACAGTGATGACAATGTACCGATAACAACACCCAAGATCATTGCGAATGCAAAGCTGCGGATTGAATCACCGCCAAGGATGAAGATACACAGCAATACGATCAATGTACTTAATGATGTATTGATAGTACGTGCAAGTGTAGTATTCAATGAATCATTGAACAACTGACGTTTGTCACGTTTCGGATACAGGCCGAAGAATTCACGTACACGGTCGAAGATTACCACCTTGTCATTGATAGAGTAACCGATAGCTGTCAGGATAGCACCGATAAACGTTTGGTCAATTTCCAGTGAGAATGGAACGATACCCCATAACAATGAGTAAGCACCGATAATCATGATGGTATCGCATGATAGAGCTACGATAGAGCCAATACTATATGCGATGTTACGGAAACGGATTAAGATATACAGACCGATAGCGATCAAAGCCAGTACTACGGAATAGATAGCACCTGTCTTGATATCGTCTGCGATACTCGGACCCACTTTTTGAGAACTTACAATACTACCACCAGTGTGATTGTCACGGTCGATAAAGGTAGCTAGAGTGATGTTTTGAGTCAGCACAGGTTTCAAAGTCTCATATAAATATGCTTCGATTTGAGAGTCAACATCGTTTCCTGCATCTTCAATACGGTAGTTGGTGCTGATACGTACAGTTTTCTTATCTGTACCGATAGCGATAACACTAACGTTAGCATCACCGAACTTGCTGGAGATCAATTCACGAATCTGTTCGGGTTCTACCGGATTCTCGAACTGTACCTTGAAGTTACGTCCACCGGTAAAGTCGATACTCTGGCTTAAACCGCGCATGGCAAATGAACCGATACAAACGAGGATGATGGCTACAGTGATGATAAGGGATTTTTTGTTTGTTCCCATAAAATCAAAACGTGTGTTGGTCATCAAGTTTCTTGAAACAGGGGTTGTGAATGTAAGGTTCAATAGTTTGTCCTTGTTCATGAAGTGTTCGTAAACTATACGGGTCATGAACACAGCGGTGAAGAAGGATACTAGAATACCGATAATCAATGTCGTAGCAAAACCACGGATCGGACCGGTACCGAAGTTAAACAGAATGATACCTGTGATGATGGATGTCAGGTTCGAGTCGAAGATAGCGGAGAATGCGTTGGAATAACCGTCAGCAAGTGCTTTCTTCACACCTTTACCGGCACGAAGTTCTTCTTTTGTACGTTCGTAGATAAGTACGTTCGCATCCACTGCCATACCTAGTGACAACACCATACCGGCAATACCGGACATTGTCAATGCTGCCTGGAAGGAGGAGAGGACACCTAATACGAAGAAGAAGTTCAGGAACAATGCACCATTGGCAATCATACCCGGTATGAAGCCGTACATCATACACATATAGATCATCAACAGAATCAGAGCCACTACGAATGAGAATACACCTGCATTGATAGATTCCTGACCCAATGACGGACCAACGATATCTTCCTGTACGATGTGAGCCGGAGCCGGCATCTTACCTGATTTCAATACGTTTGCCAAGTCCTTTGCCTGTTCAGGAGTGAAATGACCTGTAATCTGTGAACGTCCACCTGTGATTTCAGAGTTTACGTTTGGTGCAGAATATACATAGTTATCAAGAACAATAGCGATAGAACGACCGATGTTTTGTTTAGTCAACTGTGCCCAACGACGTGCACCGTCAGAGTTCATAGTCATGCTGACAGCCGGTTTGCTGTATTGGTCGAATTCATCTTTCGCGTCTGTTACTACATCACCTTCCAACGGAGCTTTACCGTTGCGTTCGGTAGACTTGATAGCATATAATTCGAACGTCTGTCCTTTCTTGTCAAATTCAGAAGGAGAAACACCCCATTTCAAACGAAGGTCTTTCGGGAGTTCTGCTTTAACTTCCGGCATAGCCAGATATTTGTTGATATCAGCAGTGTCTTTGTAGTTAGCGTAACCGATCACAGGACCTTGTCCGCTAGAGTTCAACTGCAGGATAGCCAACAGAGGGTATTGCTTTTTAATTTCTGCCAGGTTAGCTGTTGAATTATCTTCAGTAGTTGTAGCATCTCCTTTCAGGGCAGCAGCAAGACTGTCGGCAGCACTTACGTTTTTCTTGGCCGGAGTAGCTTCTGCAAGCGGAGCTTCTTTGGTGGAATCTACAGCAGTAGAGTCTGCACCTGTCTCCTGCGCTAATACAGCGCGCAATTTAGCATCAGCAGATTGCATGGCAGGAAGAACTTCTTTAGCTGTATAAGTTTCCCAGAATTCCAGGTTAGCAGAACCTTGGAGAAGTTTTCTCACACGTTCCGGCTCTTTGATACCCGGCAATTCCACCATGATACGACCCATTTTGTCTTCCAGGCTCTGGATATTCGGCTGAACAACACCGAAACGGTCGATACGTGTACGAAGTACGTTATATGAGTTTTCAACAGCAGCTTTTACTTCTGCTCTCAATACTTTTTCAACTTCTGCATCCGATGATTTCTGGTTAACTTTGTCTTTCAACTGTTGTGTTGCGAAGAGTTCGGAAAGTTTTGCGTTAGGAGCAGCTTTGTGGTATTCTCTGACAAATAGCGTGATGATATCATCCTGACTGTTTACAGCCTGTTTTGCAGCTTCTGCCAATGCATTGTTGAAAGCTTCATCCGGCTTGTTGTCAGCCAGTGCTTTGATAACATCAGGTACAGAAACTTCAAGGATAACGTTCATACCACCTTTTAGGTCCAAACCTAAACTAATCTCCATCTCACGACATTGTTTCAGCGTCCAGTTACCCAACCACACTTTCTCATTGGAGAGAGAGTCGAGGTAGTCTTGTTCCACTTTCGGGTCGCCGTTCGCAATTTCTTTCGCCTTGTTGGTATAATGGCGTGTTACGAAGGAGAAGGAGAGATAGAACACACATACCAGTGTGAGTAATACCGCAAAAACCTTTACAAATCCTTTGTTTTGCATTTTACTTTTAATTTATGATGATTACTTTTTTAATTTAATTTTCAGTTAAATTCTGTCGTACACAAGTTCTTTTTGCCGCATACAAGGCTGCAAATATAGTTTTTTTTTCACATTCATGTGTAATAAGCCCTCAAATATTTGATGTTTAAGGGCTTTTTTGCTGAATTATTTCATTCCTCTGTTTTTCAGTAGTGGTTCCAGGCTTGGTTCCGCTCCACGGAAATTCTTATAAAGCACCATCGGGTCTTCGCTGTCTCCCTTCTCCAATACGTTATGGCGGAACAGGTCGGCGGTGTTTTTATCAAAAATACCATGTTCTTTGAAAGCTTCGAAAGCATCATTGTCCAATACGTTGGCCCATAGGTAACTATAGTATCCGGCAGCGTATCCGCCAATGATATGATTAAAGTAAGTCACGCGATAACGCGGTGCTATTTCGGGAATCAAGTTAAGCTTGTCCATCGCTTCTTTTTCGAATGCAAGCATATCCAGATTCTTTACATCTGTCATCGTGTGCAGGTTCATGTCGAGGATGGCGGCAGCCAGTAATTCGGTGGTCATGAAGCCCTGGTTGAAAGTTTTCTGTTGCAGTATCTTCTCGATGATTTCGTCGGGTATCACTTCTCCTGTCTGATAATGTTTGGCATACATTTTCAGCACTTCGGGTTCAGTCGCCCAATGTTCGTTGATTTGAGAAGGAAGTTCTACAAAGTCACGTACCACGTTGGTTCCCGATGTTCCTTTGTATTCACATTTTGTCAGCAGTCCGTGCAGAGCGTGACCAAATTCGTGAAACAGGGTTTCCACTTCATCCATGGTCAATAAAGAGGGGGTGTCGCCTACCGGCTTGGTAAAGCTGCAAACGTTGCATACCAATGGACGGGTTGTTCCGTGTTGCTCACGATAGTTGCTCATCCATGCACCACCGCTTTTCCCGGGACGTGGGAAATAGTCTACATAGAAGATACCGAGCTGGGAACCGTCTGCGTCTTTCACTTCAAAGACTTCTACATCAGGGTGATAAGTTGGTATGCCTTCCAGTTTGCTTAGGGTGATGCCATATAATTTGTTGGCTACGGCGAAAGCACCATTGCGTACATTTTCCAGTTTGAAATAAGGTTTTGTATCCTCTTCAGACAGATTATATTTTTCTTTCCGCAGTTTTTCGGTGTAATACCACCAGTCCCATGCTTCCAGTTTTTCTCCTTTTCCTTCCTTGTCCATTAACTTCTGGAGTTCGCCAGCTTCTGCTTTTGCTTTTGGCAGTGCGTAGCTCCAGAGGTTATTTAAAAGGCTCATTACGTTGTTGGCGTTCTTTGCCATGGTTTCATCCAGGACGAAGTTTGCATAGCAGTCGAAACCTAATAATTTAGCTTTTTCCAGGCGGAGAGAAACGATCTTACGGATATTTTCCTTGTTATCGTTTTCGTCGTTGTTGTTACCGCGGTTGATGTAAGCTTTGTATATTTGTTCCCGAAGCGGGCGATTTTCTGAATATTGCAGGAAAGGCAGGCGGCTGGCATTATGCAGGGTGAATAGCCATTTTCCGGGTTGTCCGGCTGCTTTTGCTTCTTCAGCGGCGCTTTGGCGGAACCATTCGGGCAATCCTGCCAGATCTTCTTCTTTGTCAACGAAGAGTTTGAAAGCATTATTCTCATTCAGTATATTGTTGCTGAAAGTAATGCCGAGTGTAGAAAGTTCCTTGTTGATTTCGCGGAGGCGGGTTTGGTCTTCGGCATTAAGGTTTGCTCCGGAACGGACAAATCTTTTATAAGTCTTGTCCAGCAGACGTTCTTGTTCCGATGTCAGGTTCAGCGAATCCTTCTTTTGATAGACGTCGTTCACGCGCTTAAACAGTTTCTCGTTCAGAGAGATATTATCATCATGTTCTGAAAGAACCGGTGCCAGTTTGATGGAAAGTGCGGTTAGTGAGTCAGTCGTTTCCGCATCTGTCATATTGAAGAAAATGGCGCTCACACGGTCCAGGATAGGTGCGCTGTTATCCAAAGCTACAATTGTATTTTTGAATGTCGGAATTTCCGGACTTTCGATGATAGCTTCGATGTTTTGATTCTGCTCTTCTATACCTTTTAGAAAGGCAGGTTCATAGTGCTCTAATTTAATCTTGTCGAAAGAAGGAACACCATACTCGGTTTGAAACTCTGTAAAGAAAGGATTGCTTTCTGTTTTCGTAGCACAGGAGTACATCATACAACTTACTGCTAAAATGGTTAGTGTCTTTTTAATCATCATAAGTGTTTTTTATTAGAGTTTTCAGTTCTTATCGTTTACTGATATAGCACCAGATCGGGTAATGGTCTGATGCCTTGATAGACCGGTCTACCGTGCAATTGTAGGCTTTCAGGTTGGGGCTGATCAAGATATTGTCTATGCGGAAATAGAACTTGTTCTGATTGTAGGAAATACCCAATCCTTTACCGGACTGTGTGAATGCATCGTCTAGTTTTTGAGTCAGGATGCGATGGATATATGAGATAGAACCGTCGTTGAAATCGCCGCATACTATGGTTGTCGGATATTTACTTTCTGCAATGGTTTTAGCCACAGAATCTGCTTGTGTAGCCCGGATAGCCGATGCTTCCGCCAGTTTTCTTATTAATTGCCTAAGTCCGGTTTTTACTTTCTTGGCATTCGGGTCTTTAATCATATCCTCATACATCCCTCTGTCTTCTTTGGTGAGCTTGTTGGATTCCAGGTGGTTGTTGATTAATGTAAGAGTGTCGTTATTCACATTCAGTACATATTTCATGGAGCCGTTATAATTACTTTCATATTCGATGGGATGTATCGAGAGTATGGGGAACTTAGAGAAACAGGCAAGTTGCACGTCTCCTTTCCCTTGTTGGTGGACGGATTGGTAAGGATAGGCTTTCAATGCTTTTTTAATGTCCTGTTCCGTCAGGTATTTCTTGTTGGTAGCGGTGTTATATTCTTGCAGACAGATAATATCGGCGTTACTATCTACAAGATAAGACAATACCGGGTTTTTTCCATCTTTCTTCTCCAAATTGTTGAAACTCATTACGTTGTAGGATAGGATTTTGATGCTTCCTTCCGGTATGTTTTTTGTGGTGGAGTTAAAAGGAATATAAGTCCGTATCTGCGGAATACAAATTAGAAAACCGATGGCAGGCAAGAGCGCATAGCGGTAATTGACAAATGCCCAGAAGCCGATAAAAATCAGATTAATCGTCAGGAATATCGGAAATGCAAGTCCCAAGCTGGAAGCAAGTGGGTTTATTTTCGGGTTAAGGTAAGGGCTATAAGCGCTTAATATCAACGTTCCCACGAAGAGAGCGTTGACAGCAAGTATCAGATATGCGACAAATTTGCCAATATGTTCCATTCCTTTATCTTTTGCTTGCGTCGAACAAGCTTTTCTTTTCTTCAGTTGTCAGACTGTCGTAACCGGATTTCTTTAGTTTTTCCAAAATACGGTCCACTTCATCAGACTGTGCTTTTTTGTGGGCATTGTAATCATAATCCTTCTCGCGACCGGTGGCACTGTTTCCATAGTGTACCTTCATTTTCGGTTTCCGTTTCCATGTTTTCTTCTGAAACAAGGAGGTGAAACCATCCAGAATCCAGTTGATCCAGGAAGTCAAATCAGTTCCTTTATTTAGGCTGGCGGCAAACCAAAGTCCAGCAAGAGCACCACCCAGGTGGGCGATATGTCCTCCGGCATTACTTGAGGTGATGGATAATACATCGATTCCGATAACAACCAGTGCCAGATATTTGAGACGGATAGCACCGAAAAGAAAAAGTTGCACCCTGTAATTTGGTTCACGATAAGCCGTAGCAGCTACGATGGCTAATACGGAAGCTGATGCTCCTACCAATGTTGCACCCGTCACTTGCGAACTGAATAAAGGAAATACATTGTAGGCAACCATATACAGTAAACCTCCACAGATACCTCCTAATACATATAGTCCTCTTAAATGTTTGGCCGAGAAAAAGTAGAGAAACAAACTTCCGAACCAATACAGCCAGAGCATATTGAATAAAATATGCAGGATACCGGCATGCATAAACATATAAGTAAATAACGACCACGGCTGATGAATAAATCCGATAAAGGATGCCGGCAGGGCAAATATACCGAATATATCGGGGGTACTTACTTCAAACAGTCGCAAGAAAACGTTAATCAACGTGCCAATCACAAAGATGCCTACGTTGATATAAATCAGTTGGATGAAAATATTTCCTCTTCTGAATGTCTCCTTTAAATCAGCTATAATATGTCCCATTGTTATTGCTTTTTTTTCTCCAATACAAAATCAGGATCAATCCAAATAACATTCCTCCCAGGTGAGCAAAGTGAGCGACATTGTCTCCGGCGCTATTGGCAAGTCCTGACCATAATTCAATCGCGGCGTATCCTATAACGAAGAACTTCGCTTTGATAGGAAATGGCAGCGGGAAGATAAACAACCGGTTATTGGGAAATAACATACCGAATGCCAGCAATATGGCGTAAACGGCTCCCGAAGCACCTACGGTGGTCATCATGTTCAGATACTCTTCTATGGGGACAACGCCATAGCCTATTAGGTTAATGTGCGTATGTTGGCTAAGCTCCGTTACATATTGAATATACTGCACTCCTTCCTGGATAAGTCCCGCACCGATACCGCAGAGAATATAGTAAAAGAGGAAACGTTTGGGTCCCCAGGTTTGTTCGAGAATCGGTCCGAACATAAAAACGGCAAACATATTAAAGAAAATGTGGCTGAATCCGCCGTGCATGAACATATAAGTGATAAGCTGTGCCGGATTAAAGTCACTTGCGAGGAAAAAATGTAATCCCAGATAATTCGTTAAATCCAGGCCGTAACGTTGGGCTACGATTGTCCCGAAAAATACTAGTACATTGATAATTATCAGGTTTTTAGTTACAGTTGGCATCATTTTAATTTCTGAATATTTAGATAATAGACGCAAAAGTACGAATAAATTCTGTTTTAAAGCATGAAAAACGCTTCCTATTAGCTCTTTTTCAATAATTTGCTGCGTTTTTTTTATGTTTTTATTTGATATGTTGTTTTGTTCGGCTATATTTGTGGAATCAATCCATTGTGGGATAATCTTTTGTGTAACATATATATTAATTAATCATTTTACGTATTATGAATAAGTCTGATCTTATTAGCGCAATGGCTGCTGAAGCTCAAATGAGCAAAGCCGATGCAAAAAAAGCACTTGATGCTTTCATCACTTCAGTTACTAATGCTATGAAAGCTGGTGACAAAGTATCTCTCGTAGGTTTTGGTACTTTCTCAGTAAGCGAAAGAGCTGAAAGAACTGGTATTAACCCTTCTACAAAGGCAACTATTACTATTCCTGCTAAGAAAGTAGCTAAATTTAAAGCTGGTGCTGAATTATCTGCAGCTGTTGAATAAGATAGATAGTTGAAAGAAATTAAGAGAGGAGACGTGATGCGTCTCCTTTTTTTGTATCTTTGCGCGCAAGAAATAACTTGATTATGAAGATAGAAGATAAACTTGTAGCGTCCGTTATTAACTTGATTATGAAGATAGAAGATAAACTTGTAGCGTCCGTTATTAGTGGACTGAAAGCACTCTACGGTCAGGAAGTCCCTGAAAAGATGGTGCAAATGCAAAAAACGAAGAAAGAATTTGAAGGACATTTGACACTGGTCGTGTTCCCTTTTCTGAAGATGTCAAAAAAAAGACCGGAGCAAACAGCACAGGAAATCGGTGAATATCTGAAGGCAAACGATCCGGCTGTAGCAGCGTTTAATGTGATAAAAGGGTTCTTGAACCTGACTATTGCATCGGCTACATGGATTGAATTGCTGAACGAGATTCAGGCGGATGAACAGTACGGCTTAATGCAGGTCACTGACGCTTCTCCATTGGTGATGATTGAGTATTCTTCTCCGAATACAAACAAACCGCTTCACTTGGGACACGTGCGTAATAACCTTTTAGGCAACGCATTGGCTAACATTGTAGCGGCAAACGGCAATAAGGTAGTCAAAACAAATATTGTAAACGACCGTGGTATCCACATCTGTAAGTCCATGCTGGCATGGAAGAAATACGGAAACGGTGAAACTCCTGAAACTTCGGGTAAGAAGGGTGACCACCTGGTAGGTGATTATTATGTATCTTTCGATAAGCATTATAAAGCGGAAGTAAAGGAGCTGATGGCTAAATTTACAGCGCAGGGAATGAGTGACGATGAAGCGAAAGCAAAGGCTGAAGCTGAATCTCCATTGATGCAGGAAGCCCGCGAAATGTTGGTGAAGTGGGAAGCCGGTGATCCGGAAGTACGCGGATTGTGGGAAATGATGAACAACTGGGTATATGCAGGATTCGACGAAACCTACAAGAAGATGGGGGTTAGCTTTGACAAGATCTATTATGAATCCAATACTTACCTCGAAGGAAAAGAAAAGGTAATGGAAGGTCTGGAAAAAGGTTTCTTCTACAAGAAAGAAGACGGTTCCGTATGGGCCGACCTAACTGCCGAAGGACTGGATCATAAGCTCCTTCTCCGTGGTGACGGTACTTCTGTCTACATGACTCAGGATATCGGTACGGCTAAACTTCGTTTTGCCGATTACCCGATTAATAAGATGATTTATGTAGTAGGTAACGAACAGAACTATCACTTCCAGGTGCTTTCTATCTTGCTCGATAAACTTGGTTTCGAATGGGGTAAGAGTCTGGTACACTTCTCTTACGGAATGGTGGAACTGCCGGAAGGTAAGATGAAATCCCGTGAGGGTACGGTAGTTGATGCTGACGACTTGATGGAGGAAATGATTGCCACTGCTAAAGAAACTTCACAAGAACTAGGCAAACTGGATGGTTTGACACAGGAAGAAGCTGATGATATTGCCCGTATTGTGGGTCTGGGAGCATTGAAATATTTCATTCTGAAAGTCGATGCCCGTAAGAATATGACATTCAATCCGAAAGAATCTATCGACTTCAATGGTAATACAGGTCCGTTTATTCAATATACTTATGCACGTATCCAGTCTGTACTTCGGAAAGCTGCCGAATCAGGTATCGTAATTCCTGAACAGATTCCGGCTGGTATTGAATTGAGTGAAAAGGAAGAAGGGCTGATTCAGATGGTTGCCGACTTTGCTGCTGTTGTAAAACAAGCCGGTGAAGATTACAGCCCGTCTATTATTGCTAATTATACTTATGACTTGGTGAAAGAATACAATCAGTTCTATCATGACTATAGTATTCTGCGCGAAGAGAATGAGGCGGTGAAAGTATTCCGTATCGCTCTGTCTGCTAATGTAGCTAAAGTTGTTCGCTTGGGAATGAATTTGCTGGGTATCGAAGTTCCTTCCAGAATGTAAGACTTTCTCTGAACAAAATAGACTTCTGCGGGGTTTCTTTTATATATATAAAAGGAACCTCGTATGTTTTACTCCCCCCCATCCATTGCTTCGGAAGAGAGAAACGGAAACTGCTACTGTCTCTTATTCCGAACTGCTGTTTGACCTGATTTATGTTTTCTCGGTCACGCAACTTTCACATTATTTGCTTCATAATCTCACTTGGGAAGGATTATTGAAAGAAACAATCCTGTGGTTTGCAGTCTGGATGTTGTGGCAACATACCATCTGGGTGACTAACTGGTTCAACCCGGATACCCGGCCGATACGTATTCTTCTTTTTATCAGTATGCTGGTGGGGCTGGTGATGGCGGCTGCTATTCCTTATGCCTTTACTTACCGGGGATTGATATTTGCTGTCTGCTATGTTCTGATACAGGCAGGGAGAACACTTTATATTATCGGGGTGTTAGGAGATCATCATCTGGCTGCTAATTTTAAGCGAATTATGGGCTGGTTCTGTATATCTGCCGTCTTTTGGATTACGGGTGCCATATTGCAGGGAGAATGGCAAATTCTACTGTGGATTATAGCCGCCATCTGTGATTATACAGCCCCGATGCACGGATTTGCTTTACCTCGTCTGGGACGTTCGGATAGTAGCAAGGAATGGACTATTGAAGGGCATCATTTGGTGGAACGTTGCCAGTTGTTTGTGATTATTGCTTTTGGAGAAACTCTATTGATGACAGGAGCTTCTTTGAGTGAAGTAGAAGAATGGACGCCTCTCGTGATTATTTCTGCTGTCATATCTTTCATTGGTAGTTTGGCTATGTGGTGGGTTTACTTTGATGTGAGCAGTGAAGCCGGTAGCCGGAAAATACAGGAAGTGAAAGATCCCGGCAAGCTGGGGTTGATTTATAATGCAATTCATATCGTACTGGTGGGAGCATTGATTATTTGTGCGGTAGGAGACGAACTGATTGTTGCCCATCCCGAACAAGAAATGAGAGCGGAAGTTGTTTTTGTTCTGATTATCGGACCAATCGTTTATATTCTGGCAAATAGTATCTATAAATATGTCACGTGCCGTATGCTTCCTTTATCACATATTATTGCTGTAATAGCTTTGGCTTTACTGCTTCCCTGGCCTTATCACATTTCTTTATTGACGATGAATATCTTGGTAACATCTGTTTTTATATTCGTGATTGTGTTTGATATGCTATTCCCTAATAAAGGTTTTAAGATAAAATGGGAGCCGAAGATTTAATGATGGAAGCCTATTCATAACGGATAATACTTACATCCTATAATGTTGTGGCTTAAAATAAAAACACAGTTCACACGAATTCTTGGTGAGTATTCGAGAAGTTGTGTGAACTGCGTAATTCGCGCCTTTCTAAACAGATGTCTATTATGTCTTTTTCATCGATGGTTCGCAATGCGAAGTCCCGATAGCGATTCCGTACAATATCCGGGCTGCTTTTATTTAAATCGTATCAATCTTTATTTGTACCAATCTTTATTTTGTTTCCCATTCGATGATACCCATCCAGAGAACTTGGGATATGATTGATCGATTCGTTTCCCTTCCTCTGGAACCGGGAGATTACTTACTGGCATATTGATAGCAAACGGCATCAAGTCTGCAGAAACATAATACATCCCTTCTTCTGGTCTGTAGATGTCTTTTCCGGTTCCCAGTAACGATAAGTCGGCTTTGTCAGTCGGGGGATAATTTATCAGATGTAATTCTTTGCCTCTACCCTCGTTGGAACTGATGAAGATAAACGGGTTGTAAGGAGGTACCACCTCTTTCTCACTAGCTCCATCAAGCGTGATGGTTACAGTATATTCTTTCTTTGATTCATCAGTGATATTTTTGAATTTTGTCATGTCGTCATACAACAATATGGTTGGGTGAGACTGTCCAGGCTCTGTTTCTTTTCCTTCCATGTATATAGAACTTGATAAACCACTGGCATCAGGCCCCGTTATTTTTACACTCTTGACATTGCTGTTTGAGAGCTTGTGTAATTGATATCCAAATCCGTTTTGCAGATAACCGCCACAGTGCTGTAAGATAAACTTGTCTTCAATTTCGTAAATGCGATTGTCAAGAGCATTTCGGGTCATCGTACTGGTGTACTTTACCATTACGTCATTCATATCGTAATCACCTAACTTAGGCCATAAGTCTTCAAAAGCCAGTGTACCGGAATAAGAAATTTTATATTGCTCGGGGATTGCTTCGGGGTCCTCAGGCAGTGGAGGCAATGTCGGGTCAATAGCATTCTTTTCTGACGTATGAATATAGAAGATGGCATCTGCATAATCGAAGTCAATATTATCTTCGAATCCTACTGCTACAATCTGCCCGGACTTGGAATCACGGAGAGATACAGTTCTTTGTGTGTTATTCGTGTTTAGATTCCTGGTGGAATAGCGTGCCCCCATACCTTTTATGATATCGCCCACTTTGTCTTTATCTGTTTCTGAGGTGAGTTTACTCTTGAATCCCATACCTTGAAGGCACCAGCCAATTGTGACTCCTGCAGGAAATTTGTCTTCGTATTCCTGTGTCTCTTCATTCCAATATTTGAGTTTTATTTCTTCGCCACACACTAATGCTCCTACCCCTAAAGTCTTGTAAACAGGAGAGGTGTTTGGGAATGCAATTATTTGTTTTATATCACTCTTGCTCTGGGGCGGATTGTTGGTCGGATAGGTGTAATATCCAACTGTATTGTACCATGCAGCAGAGCTGTTTATAAATACGAGGCTCACTTCGGTCGGGTTAACAATTGGAATATCTGAAGTCATTTTAATGGAACCATCAAAAAACTCCGGATAATTCTGACTGATGTTCATAACCTTGCTTTTACCGCTCTCATCTTTGACTGTAACCTTTCTGAAAACATACTTGATGTTGTATAGTACGTCTGCTGGAGGTATGTTTATTTTAGGCTCCAGATTGGTTGGTCTTCCGTTGTTATCCCAGTCTGCATCGGGAAGAACATGCCATTCTTTTAGATAGGTATGTTGGTTCACGGTCACTCCTCTGGTTTTTGATGTCGTTTGTGAACGTAAGGCAGTGATATATGCATCTTGATTAAATGAAAGCTGACGACTGTCGTCAATCGTTAGTTTAAGAGGAGATACGGTGGCTAAATAATCCGATGATAACCATACTTCCGAGAGGTCCGCTGGAATATTCATTTCTCCGCTGAATTTGCCTTTTTCGTCTGTAACTGCACGGTAGATAGGCTCTATGTCCTTTTGGAACACGCTGCCGTCAGCCGAGTATTCAATGGGATCTTGATCGTAAATGTCAAAAAGGACACGATAATTTTCGCTTTTAAAACAATAATTGATATCCAAAGCAACAGCTTGGGTCATGTTGAAGTCGAAGTATGCTTCTTTTGGCATATGCCTTCTCTCCCAAGATAAGTCACGCTCTTTGTCCATACAACTGATGGAAGCTATGGTAAGCACTCCTATCATTAAATACTTTAATTTTGTTTGCTTCATAAGTTTGTGTATTAAAAGATAAAGAGCAAATATATACATTTAATTATATAATTTGCTCTTTTTCTAGTTTTTTTATTTCTTTTTTGCGAATCGTCCTTTTTTTGTGGTCGCTGGTCCTTTTTCATCTTGTAATTTGATGAGTTCCAAACAGCTAGCCAAACTCAAATCTTGCGGGACGATATCTTTAGGAATTTTATAATTGGAACCCTTATAGGTAATATAAGGTCCGTAACGTCCGTTCAGAATCTCAAGTTCCGGCTCCTCTTCAAACTTCTTGATGTGGCGTTCCGTTTCTTTCTGGCGTTTCTCCAGAATCAGCTGTTCTGCCTCTTCCAAAGTAATTTCCATCGGATCAAGTGTTTTCGGGAGCGATACATATACCTTATTGTGCAGGACATACGGACCGAAACGGCCTACGCCTACACTGACTGATTTTCCTTCATATTCGCCCAGTGTACGAGGTAATTTGAATAATTCCAGTGCTTCTTCCAAAGTGATGGTTTCCATGGATTGACCTTTCTTCATTTGTGCGAAGCGTGGTTTTTCTTCATCTTCTACAGTACCAATCTGTACAACAGGACCGAAGCGACCAATCTTAACAGAAACAGTCTTGCCTGTTCCCGGTTCTTCTCCCAGAATACGTTCGCCTACTTTATGTTCCGTCTTGATAGCCAATGTGTTTTCTACAGATGGGTGGAACTTATCATAGAAATTCTTCATGATAGAAGTCCATTTCACTTCTCCTTCTGCAATCTCGTCAAATTCCTTTTCTACACTGGCGGTAAAGTTGAAATCCAGAATGTCTGGGAAATATTCGGTAAGGAAATCATTTACCACAGTGCCGGTATCCGTTGGGAACAACTTCGCCTTTTCTGCACCGGTAATTTCAGTATGGTTTTCATCCTTAATCTGACGATCTTTCAATGTCATGACATTAAACTGTCGTTCTTCCCCGTCTTTATTACCTTTCTCCACGTATTCGCGTTGTTGGATGGTAGAGATAGTAGGTGCATACGTAGACGGACGTCCGATACCCAGTTCTTCCAATTTGCGTACAAGACTTGCTTCCGTATAGCGTGGAGGACGTTGGGTGAAACGTTCGGTTGCGATAATAGGCCCATGTTCCAACTTTTGGCCTTTTTTCAGAGGAGGAAGCAGGTGACTCTCATCTTCTTGTTCGTTGTCATCATCATAAGATTCACGGTATACGCGCAAGAATCCGTCGAACTTAATCACTTCGCCGATGGCTGTAAATACATCGCTGCTGCCACTTATTGTTATGGTAGCAGTTGTCTTTTCCAGTTCCGCATCTGCCATTTGTGAGGCAATGGTGCGTTTCCATATCAAGTCGTACAGTTTCTTTTCCTGTGCTGTTCCTTCAACGGACTGGTTTTCCATATAGGTAGGACGGATAGCCTCATGCGCTTCTTGTGCACCCTTAGTCTTTGTTTCGAAATGACGGGGGTGTACGTAGCGGTCACCCATCATTTTGATGATAGCGTCTTTACTGCCTGTTGTCGCAAATTCCGAGAGGTTGACAGAGTCCGTACGCATATAAGTGATGAATCCCGATTCGTATAAGCGTTGCGCGAGCATCATGGTCTGCGCTACGGTATATCCCAGTTTGCGTGCGGCTTCCTGCTGCAACGTAGATGTTGTGAATGGAGCAGGAGGCGTTTTCTTGACCGGACGGGTAGTAATATCGTCAATAGCAAAGCTTGCTCCCTGACATGCGTTGAGGAAAGCTTTTGCTTCTTCTTTTGTTTTAATACGGCGAGCCAGTTCAGCTTTCATCTCCACCAGTTTTCCGTCCGTGTCCGGAACGAGGAATACGGCAGTGATGCGATAAGCAGCTTCCGTTTGGAAAGCATGTATTTCACGTTCGCGTTCAACGATCAGGCGGACAGCAACCGACTGAACACGTCCGGCAGAAAGTGCCGGTTTCACTTTTCTCCAAAGCACGGGAGAGAGTTCGAAACCTACGATACGATCCAGAATCCGTCGTGCTTGCTGTGCATTTACGAGGTTGAGGTCAATGTCGCGTGGTTGCTCAATCGCTTTTAAAATAGCGCTTTTCGTAATTTCATGAAATACGATTCGTTTTGTGTTTTCCGGTTTTAGTTTTAAGACCTCATACAGATGCCAGGCAATTGCCTCTCCCTCGCGGTCCTCATCGGATGCGAGCCATACGGTTTCTGCCTCTTTAGCTTCTGTCTTCAGTGTGCTAACCAGCGCCTTTTTGTCTGCCGGGATTTCGTAGCTGGGTTTAAAATTATTCTCTACGTCGATACTGAAATCTTTTTTCTTCAGATCGCGTATGTGTCCGTAACTAGAAAGGACTTTGAAATCTTTCCCAAGAAACTTTTCAATCGTTTTTGCTTTTGCCGGAGACTCGACAATGACAAGGTTTTTCTGCATAATTCTTTCTTTTATAATGGCTTGTACCACAATATTCGGGGACAAAAGTAAAAAAAAAGATTCTCCCTACCTTATATTATAAGGAGAATTTAATAAAATCTTAAGATTTACCAGTGTTGATGTTTACTCTTACATCTGTAAATCTTAAGATTTAGCTTAATGGGAGGATGCTTGCCGGCTTATTTTGTTGCGGATGAGGGGTCTTCCTTTATTTTTTTGAGAAACTCTGTCGGTAACATTCCAAATTGTTTCTGAAAACATTTGGCAAAGTAGGAAGAAGAACTGAACCCGACGAGGAATCCTATTTCGGTAACCCGATATTCTCCCTCCACCATCATTTTGCAGGCTTTCTTTAATCGAGTGACCTTGATGAAATCATTGGGAGTCATGCCAATAATGCCTTTGATTTTGGTAAATACAGAGGTACGGCTCATTCCCAGTTCCTGTGCCAGTGTATTTACCGAAAATTCGGAGTCCTCAATATTATTCTGGATGATTTCGGTACATTTATTCATAAATTCTTCATCCAGTTTATTGTGGACAGCGGAGTGCAGATCGGACAACGGAGTAGAGGCATACGTTTTCTGCTGACTTTCCCTTTTCTTGAGTAAGTTCAGCAACTGTCTCTTATACACATCTCCGAGCCCACGAGACTAGGCATGATC
>OJQR01000633.1_pt1 | contig 21592 bp, 6 predicted proteins | sample 1599011 | NCBI WGS metagenome assembly OJQR01 (sample SAMN03922456, study PRJEB24848) | human gut metagenome | isolation source: stool sample | host: Homo sapiens | place: Germany | collected 2009-11 | reverse complement strand
ATATAACATTTTACACAAAATGTTATCCCAACGTAGATTAATTTTTTGAAAAAAGGATTAGTCGAACGGGAAATAAAAGCATAGCTGCGTATTTTCGCAACCAGATATAAAATCTCTAAACGACGACGAAAACATTCTAATACGTTACTTTTAGTTTGGAGTAGGTAATTGGCTGCGCTTATAGCCATTACCTTTTTCTTAAAAAGTCACCCCAAATCCTCTTACTTTGAGGGAGCAAAATCAAAAAGGTATCAAATAATGAGTATATCATTCAGCGGACTATCATCCGGCATAGACACATCATCCTGGGTAGAATCACTTGTCGCATTGCGTCAGGCGAAAGTTACTAAGCTTGAAGAAGAAAAAGAATCTGTTGTGTCTATTCAAGATGTTTTGAGCAATATAAAAAGTTTCTTTACATCATTCCGTTCTACGATAGAGAAAGTCACTGATGCAAAATTTGGTATCGCTTCAATGGACTTATTTGCCCAGAATCTTGCGACGAGTTCGGATATAAATGTTGTGACCGGCACTGCAACAACAGAAGCAGAGGAAGCAACTTACAATATACAGGTTGACAAGCTTGCATCAAGCACCGAGGCTGCAAGCAACCAGAATTTTACGACAACCGTGATAGAAACCGCAACAGCGACTCTTGGTACTAAGCTTTCTGATATTGGGGTAAAAACAGGACAAATAGGAGTTACTTCTAATGGAAATCAATATAAAATTTCCATAACAGAAGAAGATACGATAAAATCTTTAATAGATAAATTACAGGCTGTCGGTGTAGATGCTAATTATAACGAAAAGACAGGTATTTTCAGTGCTAATATTGATGCAAGTGATATAGATGACAGCATAAGTAATACCGGAATAGTAGATGCTTTTCATCTGAGTGACAGTGTCGGCGGTTATGGCAGCGGAAAGCTTGAAACATCGGACACAGATACCCTTGTAACGACAGCCACCGGAAGCACAAAATTAAGGATGCTCGGGGTTGAAGCCGGTACATTAACAATGGAGGCTAATGGGGCAGAATACTCCTTCCAGGTAACTGATAAAACCACTATACAAGAATTTGTTGATGCAATGAAGAGTGTGAATATTGATGCATCTTTTAATAACGGGGTGCTGTCAATTGTGGATGCAGAGATTACTGACGAAGGTACGACAAATATTATTTCAGCCTTAGGGCTTGAAACAAAGGTTAATCAGAATACTCAGACAAGCGGCGGCTTGAGTTATACAGAAGTCAAAACAGCAGGTTTGAACGATAAGATTACCGAGTTTATTTCAGGCAGCAGCGGAGTTGTAAATGTATATGATAAAACAGGGGTACAGCTCGGCAGTGTAACAATTAGTGATAGCACAACTTTTGAAGGGTTCTTTGACCGTCTTGAGGACTATGGTATTAAAGGACGCCTTGAAGATGGTGTAATTTCTTTTAGTTCTGCAGATGGAAATTATTTAACCGGCGGATTAATGGACAAACTCGGTGTAGGAGTTGTTACAACAACAATAACAACGACATCTGGAAGCGGAGTATCTTCCGGCGGTTCGGTAAGCTATGATACTGTAAAAGACGAAACAACAACGGATTATACAACAACAACGACTACAACGACTTCAACAAGCACATCCGGCATGGGGATGACTTCTGATACAACAATTGATTACAGCACAGTAAGGCTGGAGGAAACAATTGTAACATACGAAACTGTAATTACGACAACAACTCTTACAACGCTTACAAGCGGCGGCAGTGACGGCAAAATAATTGAAACAACTGTTCTGTATTCAACAATTAATGCACTTTCTACAACAACAGTTGTAACAACAATCGGTACGGTAACAACGACTACTACAACAACAGTTACTCAATCTCTTGGAACGCGTGCGTTTGTAAACGGCATAACAAGAATTGATGTTTCTGCTTATCAGGCTTTGTCTTCAGTAAATGTTGGCAATAATAATTTATCTGCCGGCACGTATGCAATAAATTCCGCGGCGGATTTGCAAAAACTTGCAGAATTGACTAACAACGGTAAGGTTACTTCTGCAAACACTTTTATATTAGGTGCCGATATAGATTTGAGCGGGGTAGAAAACTGGACTCCAATAGGTAATAGTTACAATTCCCGTTTTCAAGGTGTATTTAATGGAAACGGATATGAAATTCAAAACCTTAAGCTTACATCTTCCTCTTATGTTGGAAATGAAATCCAGAATGGACCTACTGATGGTTATGCAGTCGGTTTATTCGGGTATTTGTATGGCGAGGTTAAAAATCTGGGAGTTTCAAATGTCAATATAAGCTCCAGAGCTGATTATGTCGGTGGACTTGCCGGATATCTGGGTGATAATATAACGCTTAATAACTGTTATGTAACAGGCAGTGTGACAAGAACAAATGATTATGCTGATGCATACAATACAATAGCTTATTCTGCAACCGGCGGGTTAGTTGGTTATATGGCTCAACGTTCAATTGTGAAAGCTTCTCACGCTGACGTTTCTTTGACTGCAAATAACACTATGAGCGTTATAGGTACACTTGCAGGTGTAATGGGAGATTACTCTACAATAGAAAACTCATACGCAAAGGGCAGCATCACTGGTGGTAAGTATACTGGCGGCCTTGTCGGAAGTGTTTATAGCAGCAGCATAACAATAAAATCAAGCTTTACAAATGTAACTTTAGCTGGTAATAATACGATGGGCGGTATTCTCGGAAGTGCATATAACTCAAATTTAATGATATCGAATACTCAGTCAGGAGGTTTGATAAAAAATAATACTTCTAATGCAACTTATATTACAGCTGGAGGTATTGTCGGTCTGGTTACAGTTGAGAATTCAAGAACCGTAAGCATTTTAAATTGTACAACAAATGCTTCAATAAATATATCAACCACATCTGGTTACCAAGTATACACCGGTGGTATAATTGCTAGTAGTAGTAGTAGTAGTAGCATTGTAAGCTGCGCTGTCAAGGGAACAATCGGCGTCACGGTAGACAGCTCTTCTGGTAGTTTAAAAATTTATGCAGGCGGGGTTTACGGCTACAATTCAATATATTCTTCAGGTACTGCTGCCATCTCTCATACCAATGTAACTGCAGATGTATCAGCGAATGTTAAATCGTCTTCCAGCGGAACAAGCGTGTATGCCGGAGGCTTATGGGGATTTAACTACTCTCGCAGTAGTAGTAGTAGTAGTAGTAGTAGTAGTAGTAGCGGCGCGATAACCGCTACGTCAACAATCGGTACTGCATACGCAGGAGGACTCTGGGGATACAGTGATGGCTACAGTAGTAGTAGTAGTAGTAGTAGTAGTAGTAGCGGCGCAATCACCGCAAACGGCGCAAATGGTTACGCCGGCGGAATTATAGCTTATGCATACAATGGACAATATGATATTCAAAAAAGTTATGCAACCGGGGATATCTACGGTAGTAAATATTCTGGCGGGATTATAGGGTATACTTATTATGGATATGCAACAATAACTTCTTGCTACACATCTGGTACAATTAGTGGAGGCGCAGGTAGTATAACTGGTGGTATAATCGCTAGTAGTAGTAGTAGTAGTAGTAGTAGTAGTAGTAGTAGTATAGTCAATTCATACGTTTTGGGATATTCACCTGATATAACAGGTATTTTTATCGGCTCCAGCGGTGTTACAAGCACCAAAGTTACTGGAGGGGCTTATAACGCCAACTTTAACATGGTTGGTAAAAATATTATCGGAAATAACACCGGAACTTTTGAAAATGTTAATACTTGCGGTACTGATACGCCATTTGTTAATTCATATGCAAATCTTTCTGGCGTAGGTTCATCTTCTAAATCAGAAGCTAATACTGAAATTATCAAAATAGTTTCAATTGACGTAAATACAAGCACAGTGTTTGAAACCTCGACAGCTATTGATGTAAAAACAGAAACAATAAAATCAACTGCAACTATCACAAGCACGAGCAGTGAAATCCAATATAAATATACAACAATTTCCGGCGAGTTCATGAATGCAATAACTCGTATTGATACTGTAAACATGACTTCTCTCAGTGATATAAAAGCCCTAAATGGAGCTCTAGAGAGCGGAACGTACGCAATACGTACAACAGAGGATTTGAAATTACTCCAAAACTGGTCTAACTTTGGATTTTTGACCGGAAATTATTATTTTGTTCTCGGTGATAACATAAACCTGATGAATCAGTCTTGGACTCCTATTGCATATTCAAATTCTTCCCGTCTCAATGCAACTTTTGATGGAAACGGGTACGAAATTTCTAATTTAAGTATCAAAGGCTCTTATGAAAATGCGGGTTTGTTCGGGATGATTACTGAAGTAAAAAATCTGGGGCTCAGAAATGTTATTGTTAACAATACAAATTCCAACGGAAACACCGGTGCAATTGCAGGTAATTGTACTAATGTAACGAATTGTTATGTAACAGGTAGTGGAAGTGTAACAGGATGTTTTAACACAGGAGGCCTTGTTGGTGTCGGTGAAAAAATGACATCTTGCTATTCAGATATTAATGTAATAGGAAATGTTACTCATGTTGTCACCGCTACCGGTGGATTAATGGGTTCTATCTATTCCGGTGCAACAATTGCTTACTGCTACACAACAGGAAACGTTACTGCAAAAATCGGTAATGTTGGATTGTTTATTGGAGACGAGCTTTTGGCTATTAAGAGCAGCTATGCTACAGGCACTTTAACTAAAGATGGAACCGTTGTAAATGGATTTTTCATAGATATGCACGATAGTAGTGTTCTTACATCTCTCAAATATAGTTCTTTCTACAAAAATACTTCTGGAAAATATGTGTTCAATGGTTCTAACCTTTCCTCCATGCCTTACAACTACAATACAAAACAGGATATTGTTGATGTAAGAGCTCCTTATAAAGTTCTTTTTAGCACCACATATACGGCTTCGGGGACAGACGGTTCAATTGTTACTACGAATATTACAACTAAAACCGAAACAATTGTAGAAACTCAAACCCTTCCTGTTACATCTTCTGTTGCTATGACTGCTGAAACAACTTTCTCGCAGTTGGGCATGACTTCTGATAACGAAACTATTTCCGGTGTATACAATGGCAAAGCATTTACACTGACGATTACATCAGCTGATACGGTCGGAGATATTGCCTCGGCACTAGGTGATTACGGAATTACTGCAACGGTAAGAGGCGGAAGAATTTATATTAATGATTCCGAAAATGCATATATCACAAATATTTCTTCGGCTGTAAAAAATGCTCTTGGTATTACTGCGTCTATGGGTAATGGCTCTTCTTACACTGTGACAACTCATACAACAGTTACTACCAATACCATTGCCAGCCAAACTACAATTCACGTAACTTCAACAGTCCAAATGAGTGAAGAAACAAAATTCTCCGAAATTGGCATGAATTCCGATAACGAATATATTAAAGGAAGCTATAACGGGAAGAATTTCTCTATTGCTGTGACACGCTCAGATACAGTAGGCGACATTATTGAAGCACTTGCTGATTACGGAATAAATGCGTCTGTAAGAGGCGGAAAAATTTATATTAACGAATCAGAAAACGCTTACATAACGAGTTTTTCAAATGGCATTAAAAACGCACTTGCTATTAGTGCATCCGGCGGAAGCGGTTCTACATATACTATTACGACAATTAAAACCTATGCAAATACTGCTCCGACAAATAATGTGCTCGGAAAGGTAACTGTGACTTCTGCTGTAACAAGAGATACTGCGCTTTCTGATTTGGGCGTTACAACCGGCGAGTACAATATCTGGAACAACGGTGTTAAGTATACTGCACTAATTTCTTCTGATGAAACGGTCGGGTCTTTGCTTGATACACTGGCGCAGTTTGGTATACAGGCAAGTATTGTTAATAACGGAAATACTTCAACCATTAGACTTACAGGAAACGGTAATGCTTATGTTGCAAAATCCGCATCTATAAATAATGCTTCAAATGTTGTTGATGTTTTATTCCCTTCTGCAAATAAGACAACAACTTACAATTACAATGGCAATTTGCAGATTTACAGCACTGTAACAACGCACACAACAGCAACAGAAGACACTCTACTCAGCGAGTTTGATACCCCGTGGGGTAATACAACTTTAAAAAATGCCGGAATACTTGCTCTTGAGGTTAACGGAGAGTCAAGAAATATTACTATTACTGAAAATGATACTTTCGGAACTCTGATTGATAAATTACAGGAGGCAGGTGCTGAGGCTGCACTCATTGGCGGACGTTTATACATAAGCAGTGCAAACAATCTTTCTATTAACACTGCCGCATCAACTTCTGCACTGGTTAATCCTAATGCAGCTATAAAGCTTACGAAAACTGCTTCTCTTGATGATTTTACAGCAAGCGATTCGGCTGTCGTAGAAACAGAAACGATTATAGAAGAACATACCGGTTCTGCTGCTTCTTATGCAAATTTAGACACAAAACTCGGGCTTCTGAATATTTCAAGCGGAACTATTTCTATTTACAAAAACGGGGTGAAAGCTACTATTAATGTAAATGAAGATCAAACTTTCAGTGATTTGAGAGCACAAATCTCCGCTAAATTCTCTGATGTTGATTTGAGCTTTGAGGATGGATATCTTGTGCTTAAATCTTCTGATAAGAATGCAGAACTCGATTTTGGCTCTACAACTGATACTTCTAACTTCCTTGCAATTACGGGACTTAAAAAAGATAAAGATGACAAAACCCGTGTTACAAGTGCAAGACAGCTTTATTGCGTAAATGCAGATTCAAAAGTCACAGAAGCTGGACTGTTTAAAAAAGGCGATGTTACTGCAGGTACTTTCTTTGTTGGTGATCAGAAATTTACAATCGATGAAAATACAACAATTTCAGACATAATTTCTATGATTAATTCAAGCGAAGATTCTAATGCCACTGCATACTGGGATAGTATTAATGCTCAGCTTGTAATAAAATCAAGAACCACCGGTGCTGCTCTTATTAATATAGAAGCTGGAACAAGTAATTTTACTGATATTCTCGGGTTTACACAATCTGAATGGAATGTTGACGGAACGCTTAAATCTACCAAGCTTAAAGTAGATTCACAAACACTTGGCTCCAATGCAGAGTTTAGAATTAACGGAACTTTATTCACCGCTACTTCTAACACAATCGGAAGTGATATATCAAGAATTAAAGGTGTTACTATAGATTTAAAAGGTCTGACTGAAGGTTCGGCTGTAACTCTGACTGTAGAAAGGGATAAGGAATCTCTTGCTTCCGCAATTTCTGATGTAGTTGATTCATACAATGAACTTATGACAAACGTTGATAAAGAGCTTGCGGTAGACGGTTCTCTGCACAGTGAATCAATGCTTAAACTTATTAGAAATAGGCTGAGAAGTATTATGACAAGTTCTGATGCAGGTGCGGCTGTCTTTAGAAACCTAAACCAGATTGGTATTACAACTGACAAGGCGTCAGCAGGAAGTATAAGTACCAGCAATATTACAAAGCTAACTTTTGATAAAGATAAATTCTTTGATGCTCTTAAGGCTGATGAGGATGCTGTTAAAGCTTTGATTATCGGCGGTACTGATAATACCGGTATATTTACAAAAGTTGAAGAACTTTTAGAAGATGCTCTTAGAAGTGTTTCCGGTTATTTTGACTCAACTGCCAATAGTCTTCAAAATAAAGCAAAACGAATTGATAAGAAAATCGCTGCTGAAAATACTGCTATTGAAAAATACAAAGCAAGATTAGAAAATAAATTTAATTCAATGGATATGTTAATCGGGCAAATGCAAAATCAATACAGCTCATTTTTGGGTTCATAAAAAAGGCGGTTTGGAATTTTTCCAAACCGCCTTTACTTCTAGTTGATTATATCTCCGTAACCCTCAGGATTATTCAACAAATCATAATTAATCTCATTTTCGTTATCAGCGATTGCGGCCGCGACAACAGCATCGGAAGTTACGTTGAGAAGTGTTCTCATCATATCTGTAATTCTTTCGATAGTAAATAAGAACGCAAACCCTGCAACAAGCTGTTCAGGGCTTAAGCCCATACCATTCAGTACAAGTGCAATTGTGATTAAACCGGCTCCCGGTATACCTGCACAGGTTGAAGATGCGATAATTGCAAGCAGAGCAATTTGAACAACAAGGAACGGAGTGAGTGCTACGCCGTAAGCCTGTGTTAAGAAGATTACCGCAATTACCTGAAGCATTGCAGTTCCGTCCATATTAAGCGTTGCTCCAAGAGGAAGAACAAAGCTTGAAACTTTATGTGAAATACCTCTTTTTTCACAACATGCAATTGTTAAAGGCAGTGTTGCAGAAGAACTTGCAGTGCCGAAAGCTACCATCATTGCTTCAGCCATTGCTGCATAAAGCATTAATACCGGAACTTTAGAAAATATTTTTAAAAAGATTGGATATACTATAAAGAACTGTATTGCAAAACCGAGAGCAAGAACACCAAGATATTTTGAAATACTCATAAATATATCTATGCCGAAAGATGAAACAGCAACAGCTGTAAGTGCGAATACGCCGGGTGCAGCGAAGCACATAATCCAGTCGGTAATTTTCATTGTAGCTGCGAAAATTGACTCAAAGAAACCTACAAACGGCCTGTTAATATCGCCTACTTTTGCCAGTGCTATAGAAAACATAACAGCAAAAACGATTATAGGAACCATATCACCGCTGGCTATTGAAGCAAGAGGGTTTTTCGGAATAAATCCTAAGAAAATATTAAGCAGATTACCTTTTTGTGCTTCGATTGTAGCTGCAACCTGAGCCTGAATATCAGCAGCCGTATCAATATTTATATAATGTGCTGCGCCCAGTCCGGGTTTAAGCAGTAATGCAAGTGCAGCACCAATTGTTACTGCTGCGACAGTAATAATTGTATAGTAGAAAATCATTTTTGTTCCCAGTTTCCCGAGCTGTTTGCTGTCGCCTATACTTGTAATTCCGATTACTATTGCCGAAATTACAAGCGGAATAACTACCATTTGGATTAGTCTTATAAATACCTGTCCGATAAAAGTTAGAGTTGTCATAATAACCGGACTTGGTTCCTTATGAAGCCAAATTCCGACAAGAACACCCAGAACAAGACCGGCAAAAATATGCCAGTTTCTCTTTAAGCCTAGCCCAAGTGCAATTAACACTTGCATGTGAAATTTCATATATAAATCCTCTCATATACTTATATAACTAGTCTATTGTACAATTATTTGAAGCAAATGTAAAGATTTAGTTACCTAAAATACTTTCTCCGGAAATCTTTTCCCCTTTTATAACATAACGTGCTGTTTCTGTTTTCATAAGATGGTTATCAACCAGAGAAAAAGATTCGAGGCTTAGTGTATTGATACCCGAAAAAGTATTATCAGAAAGTCTGAGGGTTATGGTATCCGTAAGCATTTTGTTATCATATGGAGCTTTTTTAGAAAACACAATCAAGTTTCCTTCAACAGTTTTTAGTGAAACTTCTGCGTTCGCTCCGCTGAAAGGATTTGACAAGGTGACTTTATCTCCTGCACGCGAAAGAGTCCAAAAATCTATGCTTTGCGGTTTGAAAGTGCCGTAGCTGTTTGTATCTTCAAGTTTTGCCGTTACTCTCCAGCTGCCAAAAAACGCTTTTGGAATGTCGTTTACAGATACTCCGGCCTTAAGTGTAAAGTCCTCTGCTGTGACAACTGCACCAGTTAATAATATTAATAATAAAATAAAAAATTTTTTCATAGATTTATTATACCACTTATTTTTATGTTATCCTATTATTATATTTACACGAGCGAGGGATTATTATGACAGAAACTAAGATTAAAATTGATGATTTGCCGACTGTTTATGATGCGAAATCAACAGAAGAAAAGATGTATAAATTTTGGGAAGACGGCGGATATTTCAGAGCAGATGCTCATTCCAACAAACCTCCATTTACCATAGTCATTCCTCCTCCGAATGTAACAGGTGTTCTCCATATGGGACACGCGTTGGACGGAACTTTGCAGGATATTTTAACCCGCTACCACAGAATGAGCGGCTACGAAGCTTTATGGCTTCCAGGAACTGACCATGCCGGTATTGCAACTCAGGCAGTTGTGGAAAAAGAACTTAGAAAAGAAGGTTTAAGCCGCCACGATATAGGAAGAGAAGAGTTTCTAAAACGTACCTGGAAATGGGCAAATGAACATAAGTCAGCTATCCTGAACCAGTTTAGACGTTTAGGTGCGTCTTTTGACCGTTCAAGAGAAAGATTTACTTTTGATGAAGGCTGTTCTGAAGCTGTAAAAGAAGTTTTTGTAACGCTTTATAATAAAGGTTTAATTTATAAAGGTGCGTATATTGTAAACTGGTGTCCTCGCTGCCAGAGCGCTATTTCTGATATTGAAACTGAATACGAAACAGAACAGGGGCATCTATGGGAAATTTCTTATCCGCTCGTTGGTGAAGCCGGTGCAATCATTGTTGCTACAACAAGACCGGAAACTATTTTCGGCGACGTTGCTATTGCAGTTCACCCTTCTGATAAAAAATATTCTGAATTAATCGGAAAAACTGTTATGATTCCGCTTTCAGGCAGACAAATTCCTATTATTGCAGATGAATATGTAGATAAATCTTTTGGTACAGGTGCGGTTAAGATTACTCCTGCACATGACCCTAATGACTATGAAGTAGGCAAACGCCATAACTTTAAGCCAATCTGGGTTATTGATGAAGAAGGCAAGATGAAAGCCTGTGCAGAAGTTCCGCCTGATTATCAAGGTCTTGACAGATACGAAGCGCGTAAGAAAGTTGTTGATATGTTGAGCTACAATAACTTCCTTCTGCGTGTAAAAGATCACGAACATAACGTTGGTAAATGCCAGAGATGCAACACGACAATTGAACCGCTTCTTTCTGAACAATGGTTTGTAAAAATGGAACCTCTTGCAAAAGAAGCAATTGCAGCCGTAAAAGACGGCAGAATTACTTTTATTCCTGAAAGATGGGAAAAGAATTACTTAGGCTGGATGGAAAATATAAGAGATTGGTGTATCTCAAGACAATTATGGTGGGGACATCAGATACCTGCTTATTACCACAAAGAAACCGGAGAAATGGTTGTTGCTAAAGAAAATCCTGATCCTGAAAATTATGTACAGGATACTGACTGTCTGGATACGTGGTTCTCATCAGGTTTGTGGCCGTTCTCTACAATGGGTTTCCCTAACTCTGAAACAGATGATTTCAAAAAATTCTATCCGACTTCAGTTCTTGTAACAGGTTTTGATATTATTTTCTTCTGGGTTGCAAGAATGATTACAATGGGATTGGAATTTACTGGTAAAGCTCCATTCTCAAAAGTTTATATTCACGGTTTAATACGTGATGAAAAAGGCCAGAAAATGTCAAAATCAAAGGGAAATACTATTGACCCTGTTCAAATTATTGATAAATACGGCTGCGATGCCTTGAGATTTACAATGACATCTCTGTGTACATACGGAGGGCAGGATATCAAGGTTTCTGACGAAAGATTTGAGTACGGCAGAAACTTTGCTAACAAACTCTGGAATGCTTCAAGGTTTGTACTTATGAATCTGGATGGAGTTGATAATAAACCGATTGACAGAGAAAAATTAACTCTTGTTGATAAGTGGATTTTAAACCAGCTTAATGAAACTGCAAAGACTGTTAATCAGTATATGAAAGAGTATAGAATAGGTGAAATTGCTCATGAATTGTATGACTTCTTTAGAAGCGAATACTGCGACTGGTATGTTGAAATTGCAAAAATTCAGCTTCAGGACGCAGATTTGAAGAGAAATACACAACGTGTTTTAAGATACGTTCTTGATATGTCACTTAGAATGCTTCATCCGATTATGCCTCATATAACAGAAAATGTTTGGGGCTTAATCCCGGGAGAAAAAGAAACAAGTGCATTGATAATTGCTAAGTATCCGGTTTATGAAGAAGCTTTGAGTTTCCCTAAAGAAGCTGAGGAAATGAAGCTTGTGTTTGAAACAATTACATCACTGAGAAACGTAAGACAGAGTTTCAATATTCCAACTTCTGCAACTGTTGATGTAGAAATAAGGGCAGAGGGTAAAGAAAAAGAAATCTTTACTGAAATTGAAGCATATATCCGCAGACTTGCTAAGGTTAATAATATAACTTATGCGGAAATGAATGTGCCAACCCCTCCAAAATCTGCTGCGGCAGTAGTTTCTGCTTCAAAACTTGTAGTTCCGCTTGCTGATTTGATAGATTTGGATGCAGAGATTAAACGTCAGGAAAAGAAACTTGAAAAATTAACAAACGAAAAGAACTCTTTAGAAGGCAGAATGAAGAACGAGAAGTTTGTAGCAAATGCGCCAAAAGAACTTGTTGAACAAACAAATGCTCGTATTGCCGAAATATCTGCACAGCAAGTGGTTATAAAGGATTTGATAGATTCATTGAAGTAGCTTGTAGTGTAGAAATTGAGGTCAGCCTGTAGCAAAACTTCTAGTCGGGGGTTGTAATGGAATGCTGACCGACTGTTTGACTACGTACGTAGTACATACTTGCATAAGTATAAATATATGTTATAATATGTATATAAAGTAACGATGTGATGTTTTCGACAGGAAACAACAATTTGCAATGAAAAAATTTAATATTTTACAATGTAAGGGCGCTGCTTATTTTAGCGGTGCGGGCGTTGTTGCATTACATTGCTGCTTTTGTAGACTATTACAATAAAGCAGGACGTAGCAGTGGCAATATCATTCAGCGGATTAGCATCCGGATTAGATACTTCTTCTTGGGTTGAATCGCTTGTAGCATTGAAGCAGGCGAAAATTGATACGCTGGAAGAACAAAAAGAAACGGTACTCTTATCACGCGAAACATTGAATAATATAAAATCATTTTTCAATTCTTTCCGCTCTGTAATAGAGAAGGTAACGGATGCGAAGTACGGTGTAGCGTCTATGGATATTTTTGCCCAGAAACTTGCGACATCATCTGATTTAAATATCCTGACAGCGAGTGCAGCAACAGAAGCCGAGGAGGCTGAATATAATATTCTTGTGGATAATCTTGCGACCAGCACAGAGGCGGTAAGCGGTCTTAAGGTTTTGAATACAATTATTGAAACCTCAACCGCAGTCGGCAATACCAAACTTGTTGATTTGGGAATTAAAGTTGGTGAAATTGGTATTGATAATAACGGTATATATAATATTATCCAGATTGAAAAGAACGACACGATAGAGAGTTTTATTGCGAAACTTCATAACATCGGAGTTGATGCCACCTATAATTCAAAGACCGGAATATTTGGCATAAACCTTGATGACGGCAGTATTGATGATACTTTAACCATACATGATGACGGAAGCGTGGGAACAGGCATTCTTGATATATTTAATCTTCATGAAAAAGGCGGTTATGAAAGTACTTATTTGCAAACTTCGACATCTGAGACAATTGTAAATGCCGCAACAAGTTCGACAAAACTTTCAGAGCTAGGAAGTATTAAGGCCGGTAATATTCAGGTAAAGGCAAATGGTACAAGTTATAATCTTTCAATCGATGGCAATACGACCCTCGGGGGGCTTGTAAGCAGTCTTAATTCACTTGGAGTTGATGCAAAACTTGCAAGTAATGGTGTATTAACAATAAATGATGCAGAAATTGTTGACAGCGGAAATACCGGCATAATTACTGCTCTTGGCCTTGAAACTGATATTAATTCTAAAACCCAGACAGCATCGGGGTTAAAGACGGTTGTTGTGACGACGACTGATGCTGCAGCAACAGGTGCAACAAAACTCTCAGAGCTTGGCAGTATTAAGGCCGGCAATATTCAAGTTAAGGCAAACGGCGCACTTTATACTATTGCAATATCAGGTTCAACTACATTACAGGGCTTGATAGATGCATTGAGTGCAAAAGGCGTTGATGCTTCCTTATCATCTGACGGGGTATTTACTGTAAAGAACGCAGAGATTATAGATAGCGGAAACACTGGTTTGATATCAGCTTTAGGGCTTCAGGTTGACGTAAATTCAAAAACACAAAGTTCAATTGATTTGCGTACTGTTGTTACAACGACAACACAGGCAGCTGCAACAGGTGCAACAAAATTATCACAGCTTGGTTCAATTACAAACGGCAATATGCTGGTTAAGGCGAATAATACGACTTATACAATTGCGATTAACACATCTACAACATTACAGGGATTAATAGATGCTCTAAAGGCAAAAGGTATAAGTGCTGAACTTTCCGGTGACGGAACTTTAACAATCAATGATGCCGAGATTATTGATAATAATACAGGAATCATAAACGCTCTTGGTCTGGAAAAAGAAGTAAGCTCTAAAACACAGACAGCAAATAATCTGAGTTATAAGAGTGTTATTACAACATCTTCAGAGGCGACTTCTTCAACGAAACTTGGTGATTTAAGTGTGTGGTCTAAAATTAGTACAAGTCCGGTTCTTACAGCTAAAAATACATCCGGCGGAACTACTTCAATCACTCTTACATCTACAATGACTATTGGCGATGTTGTAACAAAATTAAACTCGGCCGGCTTGAGTGCAGCGTTCAGTTCGAGCGGAGTTCTTGCTGTAACAGGCGGTGAAGTAAGCGGAAATGCTGCAGAAGCTCTTGGTATAAAGAGCGGCTCTGAGAATACGAGCGGAGTCTGGGCAAATGGAAATACTTTGTTCACGCAGGGTGTAAATTATGCGGTTGCATCAAATACTCTCGGTGAATTAGGCATTAGTACAGCAAAGCCTTCAAGCGGGTATGCTCTTGCTGTATATAATTCTTCAAATGCTCTAGTGAAAGAAATCAGTGTAAGTTCATCAACAAGAATTGATGATATTTTTTCAGCATTAAGCCAATATGGTATAACAGGTACAATAGATGAAGGCAAAATAACTCTTAAATCGAGCAACGGAAACTATGTCAAGGGCAGTGTTGCAGATGCTATGGGAATTTCAACCATAACATCCGTTATTGTCAGCAGTACAAATGCGTCCTCAACTTCTTCCATTAAGTATACAGTAACTCAGGTTGTGAGCGGAACTACGACTTTTGCACAGGCAGGATTGAATGCTGCAGGTAAAGTTTTGGAAATTAAAACAAAAGAGAATGGAGTAACTCAGGCCTACATAACCATTGCATCCAATTCAACCACATTTGACAGTATGTTTTCATCACTTTCCAAGTATGGTTTTTCAGCAGCTATTAATGATGGTGTGATAACTTTATCATCAAGCCAGTATATAGTTGGCGGGAGTATGGCAGAGCTTTTGGGTATAGAAACTTATGCGACATCGGATGCTTATACTGTTGGAGAAGCAGTTACATCTACGGCGCAGCTTACTTATACAGCAACAATAGTTGCTGATTCAAGCTCATTAATAAAAGATTATATTTCTTTAGATTCAAACAGTGCAAATAATAGAATACGTATTTATAAAAATAATGACTTAGAGTATGTTGATTTTACGGTAACATCATCAACAACTTTTGGCCAGCTTATGTCTGCAATGGAAGCGCAAGGTATATCTGTATCAATGAGTAATGGTGTTTTGTCGTTCAATACTCCGCAGTATGGTGCCCATGCAGAAGATATTCCGGCATCAGGCGGAATTTTATCTAAACTTGGAATTGGTAAAAAGGATATAGGTGATATTACTGTACCTTTGAGCCAGACATCAACTATGCCAATTACGTATACAACGTATAAGAATTATACTTTGGATAGTAACAGTACAACGACTCTTGGTGAGCTTGTGACAGCGATGGCCGCTGGCACAAACTATACAATCATTTTTAATTCTAGACGTAGTCAATATGTAAATGGCAGACATGAGGAGTATGAGCTGTCTATGCGTACTGTAACAGTTACTGCTACAACAACCTGGGCTGAATTCTATCAGAAAATGTGGAATACAAGTATTTACGAAACAGTATATTGGAATCGCAACAATAATACAATGTATTTGGGCTCTAATAGATACTCTATGACCGGAACTTTTTCAGACCTTGTTGGATGGACAACTACAATCAGGGCTAATGAAACAATTACAGCAAAAGACTATACCGGCGGTGAGGTGCAGGCATATGTTACAAACAGCTGGTCTATGACATCTTCGGATAAAGTTTATTATACAATTATTACAAATGGAAGTGCATCTGCTACAACAATTACAGCAAATACAACTTTTGTTCAGCTAGGCTTGCATGATGGCGGAAGTAGTTACCAAACCTATAATATGTATATTAGTGGCAAATCTAAATCTTTTACAATCAGGTCTAATACTACAGTAGGAGATTTTATGGAATTCATAAAAACTAATGGCGGACCTGATGTGACATTAAAAGATGGAAAACTTTCGTTCAGCTCTAATGGAGAGAAGTATCTGAGCTCTATAAATTCGAAACTTAGGGATAGATTTAATTTACCTGAATATGGCAGCTTTACTTATGGCATAACTTCAATCAGGCAAAATACTACAATGAATGATATTTTAGGTATAGGTTCTGGCGTTTATTATTTAGACTTTGAGTACTATACTCCTTATACATGGAGTGGGGGTACAGGGTATAACTCTGGATATCAGACTTTTTCATTAAACAGTAGTACAACCATGGCTGAAGTACTTGATTTCTTGAACAATACAGTTGGAGTGAGTGCTACGCTGGTTAATGGCAAGCTTTCAATTAAAAAAGGAAGCGGCGGAAATATCTTAAAAGATATACGAGTATCTTCAACTTCTGGTTCTTATGGAAATCCGTCACTGGCAGAAGATTTCAAAAAAGCTCTGAAAATCGAGGTCGGAAAGGGATACACGTATACAGCTTCAGGGGGCAATGATTTATATACCACAACAACTTCCAAAACTCTGGGTACAGCATCGGCAGAAAACCTCGTAATAACTGCTGAAACTAAATTAACAGCTCTTGGATTTGATTATAATAGAGGATATGAGATTTTGTCATATAGAAAAATGAATAGCGCAACCAGCTTTTCTAATTCTACACTTTTCTTTACTGTAAACTCAAGCTCAACTGTTGGTGATTTGCTGGCATATATTAACAGTAATAGTAATTTTAATGCTACATTAAAAAACGGTAAACTTACTATTACCGGAAAAAAGATTGATAACAACAATATGACTTATATAACCAGATATAATTCAATATTTCAGGATATATTTAAATTGGAAGATGCCGGTAACAATGTTTCTTATAAAATGGGCGATGTTTACCAGAATACAAATTCTAAAACTAATACAAGAGTTGGCGACAAAAAAGCCGAAAATGATTCTAAAACACTACGGCAGCTAGGTTTGACTGCAAATGCAACAATTTCTATGAACAATACTGATGGAAATGTTACCTGGAAAATTATTACTCCTGACATGACACTTGGACAATTTATAAAAATTCTTACAGATTATGGTGTTAGTGCCAGATATGATTATAATTCAGGTAAACTTGCTATCGGTTCATTAAATGATACTGAATGGGTTGAAACCATATCTGATAATCTAAAATCAACTCTAAAAATTAAAGGTGTCGGTACCGGTTACACATATCAGGTTATTGGAAATGCTGCATATGAAAATACTTCATCAAGAACTATTAAAACAGTTACAACACATACGGCAACAGCGACTACAACATTAGAACAGATTGATGGCTTCCAGAACGGTAACGGCAATATTCTTGTGCACAAAGCTGATGGCAGTACTGAAACTTTATACGTAGATTCAACTTCTACACTGCAAGACTTCTTTAATCAAATAGCAGCTTACGGGCTCAAGGGAAGCATAAATTCTGCAGGTGTTGTTACAATTACCGGTGACGGAAATACCTTTATTTCAACAGCTTCAGGTGGTTCAAATCTTGTATCGCTGTTAAAACTATCTCTTAATAAAACTTCTACTACAGGTACCGTAAATACAACAACAGGCTCAATAAGCTCTACTGCTCAAGTTATAGCAACTGCTGAAGCACAGCTCGGCAACCTTGCGTATGCAAATGGTACAAAACTGACTTTTGATTCAAGCGGGTTTGCTTCATTAGTAATGCAGACAAAAACCAGAGAAGGTTTGTTGAAAAACTTTACTGTAAACTTCTCGAAGACTTCCACGCTGGGCTCAGTGCTGGATGCCTTCAAAGCTCAGGGCTTGAACGCTTCTATAGACGCAACAGGCAGATTTTCAGTAAGTACTGATTCTCTTTCTGATTTTAACATCTCAGGTGCTCTTGGTACATATCTAATGGGAGCTTCTTATAATAAATCTTATGAAACAAAAGGCGGTACACCGCTTTCAGCTTCTTCGGTTAGTACAGTAACAGCAGCCGCGACAAGGGAAACTAAACTTGCAGACCTTGGAGTTACTACAGGCGAATACAATATCTATAACAACGGTGTAAAATTCACTGCACAGATTTCTTCTGATGAAACACTCGGCTCATTTATTGATACGCTAAGCTCGTTCGGTATTCAGGCCGGATTAATCAATAACGGCTCGACCTCAAAGCTTATTATCAATGGCAGCGGCAATTCGTATATAGCAAAATCAAACAGTGTTTCAAATTCTTCTAATGTTGTGGAAAAACTCTTCGGAAGCAATACAACGGCAGATAGTTATAAATATACCGGCAAAGAAATTTTGACATCAACTTCTACATCAACGCAGGCCGCAGATTCAACTGCTCTCCTGTCAGCTTACGGAGTAACAGCAGGTGAATATTATATTTATACAAACGGTAACAGGCATACTCTGCAAATTTCTTCTGATGAAACAATAGGTTCATTAATGGAAACCCTGAGCAGCTATGGTATAAAAGCTGAACTTGTTAAGAATGGAAACAGCTCTAAAATTGTACTTACAGGCAGCGGTGATGCTTATATAGCTCAATCAAGCAATACTTCTAATGCTTCAAATATAGTAAATAAACTGTTTGGCGGAAGCTCTGCCATTGTTAATGAATCAAGCTATACAGGCTCTCAGCGGGTTACCACAAAGGTTACTGCAACTGTAGCCGCTTCTGAATCGACTTCTCTGGCAAGTCTTGGTGTAACTGCCGGTGAATACTATATTTACAATAACGGAGTTAAATACACGGCTCTTATATCTTCTGATGAAACATTAGGGTCATTTATGAATACTCTTAAATCTTTTGGTATTCAAGCAGGACTTATTAATAACGGAAGCTCGGCAAGTCTTGTGCTGATTGGAAATGGAAACTCTTATGTAGCAAAATCAAACAGCGTTTCTAATGCTTCTAATGTCGTTGAAAAATTATTTGGAACAGCCGGTCCTAATTCTAGCTTCTCATATACCGGCTCCGAGCTTCTTTATAAAACCGTTACACATACCGCTACGGCAACAGAAGATACTCTGCTCAGTGTATTTGACACCCCGTGGGGGGATACAACTCTTAAATCCGCAGGAAATCTGGCACTTCAGGTAGACGGCAAAAATATTGCTATACAGATTACTGATACGGAAACTTTCGGCTCATTAATAGACAAGCTTGAAGCTGTCGGAGTGCAGGCATCATTTGTCGGGGGTAAACTCTATATCAGCGAAATGAACGGTGTTTCTATTCTAGCTGATGGAACGACATCTTCAATAATTAATCCGAATGCAAATATCCATCTGGCTTATAAAAGTTCTATGGATGGATTTATGGAAAGTACCAGTGCAATTGTCCAGAAAACAACAATTGTTGAGGAAAAAACTCTGTCTGCTGCTAATTATGCAGGGCTGGATACTCAGCTAAAGACGCTTAATATTACAGGCGGAACATTCTCAATTTTCAGAAACGGAGAAAAAGCTACTATAAATGTAAATTCTGATAATACCTTCGACGATTTACGCTCGCAAATAGCTTCAAGATTCTCTGATGTTGATTTGAAATTTGAAGAAGGAAAACTTGTTATATACTCAAAAGATGATGATGTCGAGCTTCAGGCAGGAACTACTACAGATACCTCAAATCTTCTCGCAGTGACTGGATTGGCTGAAGATGAAGAAGGCCGTTCAGTAAGTGCACGTGCGCTCTACTGTGTTAACGAAAGTTCTGTTCTGACGCAAACCGGACTTTTCCGTAAAGGTGATGTTAAGGAAGGTACTTTCTATGTAGGGGATCAGATGATTACGATTACCAATAAATCCACGCTGTCTGATATTATTTCGCAGATAAATTCTTCTGATACCGCAAATGCAACTGCTTATTGGGACAGCATTAACGGAAGGCTGGTTATCAAATCTCGCTCAACAGGTCAGGCGTTTATTAATATTGAAGCAGGTACAAGCAACTTCACTGATATTATGGGATACACAGAAACAGAATGGTATACTGACGGATCTGTGAAAAAAGCACGTATGGTTACTGACTCGCAAAATCTTGGTGAAAATTCGAAAGTATCAATTAACGGAACTACATATACCTCGACTTCTAATATTCTTACAAGTGATATAACACGTATTAAAGGTCTTACTATTAATTTAAACGGGGTAACAAGCGGTTCCGCTGTCAAACTTACGGTTGAAAAAGACAAAGAAACCGTTGCAAACTCGCTTTCTGATATTGTGGATTCATATAACGAACTTATGAAAAATGTTGATGAGGCAGTTGCAAAAGACGGAAGCCTGAAAAACCAGACAACGTTAAAAATGCTCAGAAATCAGATTAGAAGTGCAATGATGAGTTCTATAGGAAATGCATCTGTATTTAAAAATCTTGATGCGATTGGTATTTCTGTTACTTCTGCAAGTGCAAATAATGTTTCTACTTCAAATGAAAGTATTATCAATCTTACTTTTGATAAGGACAAGTTCCTTGATGCATATGAAGCTGACAGTGATGCTGTTAAAGAACTGCTGATTGGTACCGGAATAAAAGGAAGTTCTACTGCGACAGACGGTGTGTTTACAAAGGTTGAAAGTATTGTGGAAAACTCATTGCAGTCTGTAATAGGCTATTTCTCTATTGCCGATGCCGCTTATGCCCGTGAAATTAATAAAATTGAGAATAAAATTGTAAGCGGAAATGAAGCTATTGAAAAGTATAGGGCAAGGCTTAATAAAAAGTTTAACTCTATGGATATGCTGATTTCTAATATGCAGAACCAATACAGCTCTTTTCTATCTTAATGCCTTGCGCAAACCTCTTTTTTAAGTTACAATCAATTTTGAATAAGGAGAGGTCTATGTCAGACGATAATGTCATTAAACTCGGGGGTAAATCCAGGGGTAAATCCGATGGAAACAATAAGAACGAAGAAGTCTGCTGTAGTTTCTGTGGAAGGTCTAATGAGGAAGTTCTGAAAATGGTGAAAGGACCGGGGGTGAATATTTGCTCCGAGTGTGTAATGATTGCGGTACAGTACCTGATTTTGCAGGATAGAATGCTGTCTTCCGATGCACAAAAAATTCTCGATGCTTTCTGGCATAAAAATTAAAGATGAGGTTTTATGAATAAAATTCAAATAAAAGCAGAAATTCTTGCTACTTTGACAGCGTTGATG